>ENA-OPCN01000016-OPCN01000016.1-human-gut-metagenome-genome-assembly--contig:-NODE-16-length-152238-cov-5.997648_pt1 | contig 152238 bp, 168 predicted proteins | sample MGYA00241567_ERZ501485 | MGnify/ENA primary metagenome ERZ501485 (study PRJEB25962, sample SAMEA2042579) | human gut metagenome | biome: human gut; feature: human-associated habitat; material: faeces...
GAAAGGCGTTTTCCTTGCTCGAAAGGTGTTTCCCTTGTTTGTTGGTATTTTTTCTTGTTTGGAAAGGTTTTTCCTTGTTTGGAAAGGTTTTTCCTTGTTTGGAGGTGTCCCATCACGCAAATCCCAAACCTCCCTCGAAATTCCCACGAAAGCCTAAACCTTCCGCTACTTTGTTCCACGTGGAACGCTGATTCAGTCTAGGATATCGAGGTCTTTGTTCTTGATTGCCTTATATACTTGCCTAATACAATGTATTGATAATAAAGCCAATAAAATAACTATGATTAAAGGCAGGGCGTCGCCCGTAGCTATAACATACCGCCCTAACTCAAACGCCATGTACCCACAAAACAAGATGAGTACGAAATACATAAATATACCCATAAAAAATATACAATAAGTAAACACGATTTTAAAACAACACTCAAATAATACAACAAATTGAGTATCAACAACATAATATATATCAATCCCTAGAGCTACCTCTAAGGAAAGATAAGCCCAGATATAGATAAAAAATATACAATAAGTACCGCCTATTATATACCTTTTAGGATCGATTCAAGCGCAAAACCATACATAAGGGCACAATATACCCGTCCGCATGGATATATATGTATACAAAATAATGCTAAATAAAGCATTTTACTTACACATTTTCGATCAAGGCTTAAAATTTGCCGCCTTAACACTTTTATGTGTAAGTAAAACATATGATTATGCTATCATTTTGTAAAATATAGGCACAAAAAAGCCCTTTCGTCCTATATAACTATAGTACGAAAGGGCACAAACTTTAAAATCAAATAAAAACAAACGATCTATTGCCGTAATTTGTTTGCCATGTAACTAACACGTTTCCGCCTACATTTATCAGATTCCCTACTGCAATCTAATTTATTAGACTTGTATAGTTCTTTGGTAAGCTCAATATAAAACTCAATTTGAGACTTTTTTATAGCTTCTAAAGCCTTTTCTTTTTGAAAAGATAGTTTCCTATTCAAATTATCAAATTTCTTTTTGTACATAATATATTCATTTAATTACACCAATAAGAATACGGCACGGCTATGAAGGCACAAAGCCGCCGTTATCGATACGGACAGCAGAGCACACCACGCCCGCCCTATTCCCTTTGGTTTGTCCCTTTGCCCCGAACGAACGAGACCTAATACGCACATACGTTGCCCGTGATACGTACCGACAAGGCGTATTTTGTCCGTCAATTTAACCGCACGAAATACCCTTGTAAGGGTTGTTATTTGCTATCCGTACGCATATTAGGTATTTAAGCCACCCTAACATACGTCGTATTGATACATTAGCACGGAAATAACCCCGTAATACACTCCATGCGTGTTACTCTCACAACGCATAGACATACACCATATACATGCGTATATACACCAATATACCCCGTTATTTTACACGGCCTATCCGGAAACCGGACGTATTAACCCGTCTTGATACAAGCCCAAAGAATAACGGTCCGTCTTGCGACTGAAAACGGACCTAAACCACATTGTTAAGCGGCGGCCTATTTACACAAGCTATCGAACGCCAACGGCTATACCCCTACCCACTTGTGTATGCTTATATCAATATGTCAAATATCGTGTGTTTTTACTCTTAGTTCAGTTGCGCCACGAGAAGGTAAACACGTGCAACCATAACGGGCCGTTGCGGCCCGTTGCTTACCTATCATTTTTAGGATGCGTCAAATAGTATGTAACGCACTTTGCAATGAGATTAAACGTATACCGTTTGATAGGTACGGCGCACTTTACAATACGTTTATCAGATCCGTTAAACACATCATAATATACACCCCCTTCATATTCTATAGGCTCGTTATATCCAAAGCGTTTATGCGCTTTGCCTGTTATCGCTATTTCAGCTACCTTATCCTCTGATAATTTTGTGTTTTTATCCTGATCCTGTTTATCGAGATATATTCTTTCGATCTCCTTGTAAGCGCAAAAGGTTTCATCCACACGTGGCAATATATCCTTGCAAAGTTGTATTACTACCTCTTTATCTTTTGCCAAAGCAACCAGTGCGGGAACAATTGCCTTGTCTACTTTAATATCATTTTCTTTTAGTATCTCATTCACCTCTTTGTTAGATTTAAATAGTTGGCACCACGCCTTAACCGCACCAGTTAGCGTTTTCTCACTTGCTTTCTTTACCTCGCTTTGCACCTTGTTAATTTCCTTGCTTGTCATTAGATCTTACCCATGCCTTTGGGATTTATATTGGCATCTAGCACGCCTTGTTTGTTAATATTGTTATCTCACATTGCAAATATAATACATGTTTTATTTTCAAACAAATATTTTACAATAAAAATTCAACGATTATATATAATAAAACTAATCAAATGTAAATGTATATTAAAATATTGGTTTATATAATTGATAATCAACAATTTAAATTGAAAATAAGCATTCTTTTTTTCGGATCGCTGGTCATTTTCCGTTCCCATTTGCCGCCCTTCTTGGATTGGGGGGCGGCCCCAAAAACGGCAGCCCGGCCGGGGTGATTTCGGGGAGGTGGTCCGTCCCGCATATAACACATATCCCCACCTCGCATTCCTACGTATCACCCACCACCCGTCCCGCATATCCCCCACATATCCCTACATGTCCGTCATCCCAACATATCCCAAATTTTATTATATTTGCGACATAATTAAAATATAACATATTATGAACAAAGAAGTTAAATACATGGGGGGGGGGGGTATTTTAACCCTCAGATAAGGAGGGGGTATGTTTAGGCGCAGGACTTCTTCTCCCGGTAAGATCCACTACCGCGTTAATATAAACAAGAATATGTGTCTTGGCGTTGTAGATATATATATTGATGGGAAGCCATATCAACCTGGTTTTAACGGATCTTATCTTGATATATATCGCGATAAGAAGATAAAAACTATAAGCATAAGTGGCCAGATATCATATCTAAATCCGAAAAATGAGTACAATGTTATTTTGGGCATAAGTGGAGGTATTATAGAGGGAACCCTTACGTATCAATATAATTCGGGTATGCATTGCGAGTTGGCTAATAAGGTGATATACGGGAATAGGATAACTAATTTTGTTCCTGTAACGGTGATAAAAGATCCTGGGAAGATCATTAATTTCACTTACAGATCTGAATTACAGACTCAGGTTTTAGATGAAAGTTATGTAAGTTGGGATGGTGATTATGTATTAAACGATAATTGTATAGTAACTGATCTTTGTTCGGGATGTGAATCTTATGCCTATGGGAAAAGTTCTCGTGGTAACTATCGAGTAACGGTAAGGATAGTGTAATCCCAAGGGAAGGAGGGAGACCTCGTCCTTCCGGGCCTCCCCCGTCCTACCACCGCCTCCCGTTCTTTTTGGCTTCTCGGGTATTGTCTTTGACCGGATATCAAGAAATTCATATCTTTGGGACAAAACCATAATCATGTTAGACATCTATCTTTTATGCTAACCATAATCCCGATCTTGCTTTCTTACGACATAAGGGATGAGATCATTGAGTTGATTGGTGATATGGATAGCCGGATCGTGGCAGATACTTCGGTATATAAAACGAACCTGCCCTAGGTAATTACTAGGGTAGGTGATGTGCTATTTTCTTTTAACATATTTATCTATAAGATCTATTGATAGTTTAGCTCCCAGCTCCTCCTCCAATAGGTTAAGGTAGTTCCGGTGCAGGCATCCGCCCCGCTCCACCTCCCTAAAGCCGGCCCCGTCCCTGATCCTGACCATCCCTTTCCTTGGATCCATGTCGATCAGATCCCGAAGCTCGTTCATGTTCTTAAACCGGTTCTCTATCACCTTAAATACATCGATCTTAGGTTTCTTATCCTTGATCTTTATCTTAACCCTTCCGCTCATGATCACCTCCCCGTGCTTCCGAATCCACCATCGCCTCTATCGGTATATCCGAGGTCATCCAACGACTTCACCTGATCCCATACGATACGTTCCCTCCTACGGATAAGCAATTGAGCTACCTTGTCCCCAACCGAATAAGAAGGATCTCCATAGCGATCTATACGTCTACATACTACCATAATCTCACCCCTATATCCTTCGTCAATAGTTCCCGGGGCGTTTTGGATAATGGACTTGGTTTTGGTGATGCTGCTACGAGGTCGGATCTCCATCTCATAATCCTCAGGTAACGACACATGCACGCCAGTATGGTATATGATCCTACCACCATCAAGTTCTATATTCTTAACGAACAGATCCATGCAAGCGTCATCCTTATGGGCGTACTTAGGCAATATCGCTCCTTCTTCCAGCCATATCTTGACCTTACAAGCATCTATATCTTCAAGTAATGATTCTACCTCATTATAACTCATTGGTTGTTCTGACGCCAATGAAATGGCTCTTGCCAATAAATCTTTAATCTTACTCATTTTATCTTGTTTTTAAATTCCTTCCCTTTCGGACATTGTAATTTACATTCCTCGCCACAAGCGGAACAGTTGGGTCTCATTCCGGGCACCCCTCTTCCCCCGTACGGCCAGTAGGCGTAATCGCAGACGTTCCTGAACGCCTCCATCGCCTTGATCTTGGCATCGACGGTTATCTTCTCCTTCACCTTTTTCATGCTTTTCCTGAACTCGTCTTTCATATCCTTCCCTTCTATCTGTCTGGCCTTACGTCTCTCATTCCACCAATTATAGTAGAATTTATCTGCCATCTTATAAGCTTCTGGGTCAAATTTATCACGGTGCAGGATAGGGGCATCCTTGACCTTTCTCAAATTCCTGCCACAAACATAAGCAAGCCCGGCGTACGGAGGTATGTCCTTAGGATCAACCAACCCATCTGGCACGCAGTAGTAGAAGTAATTTGGGCGACCGTACCTGACCCAGTCCCCGGTCTCGTATAGGGCTTGCTTCCGGGCCTCGAACCAGCCTTGCATTACTTGGTGCTTTTCCTGTTTCTCGAAATCCTTGTTATAGTCAGCTAATGATATCTTGACCTCAACCTCATAAGCGTACATAGATCTGGTTATAGCCAGATAATCGGATTCCCAATTATACACATATAAGTTGTTTATAATCCATCTGGGAGACACCAAGAACTTTCTGTTCAGGATATCGAGTATATCCCTCTCCGTATAATTATTTGATAGCCGTACTCCCATCTCCTGTCAAAGGATTATTTCTGAATCCTACCGCCATTATAGCGTTCGATACCAATCTACGTAATCCGCCCATATCCTTATCATGGAACGATAAAGTGGTTAAGATATGACCATTGGTCTTATCATAAGATTTTATCATCAACACAGCCACATACTCACCCATCATCTTTCCGTTCATAATATCAAGATCGATTATGCCGTGATCTATTAGATCAACCACATCCCATCCTGATGGCAGGTACTTTTTTATCTGATTAATATCCATCCCAAATAGTTATTATAAAAAGGAGGGTCGTGCTACCCTCCTATAGATACACACGAAAAATAGAACTGAAAGCGATCTTAAGCACGTAAGATTTTGTTGATTCCCGTAGGCTGTCTACCGGTTATCGTTATACCGACCTACAGGAATATGTTTAAGAAAACACCATGTACCCCAACCACGACTCGAACGTGGATCCCATCTTTAGGGGAGATGTGCTACTTTCCTCTTGAGCTATTGGGGCGTATACCCTGATCCTCACGGACAAGGGTATCAAACAAAATCTAAACTCTAAATCTAATGACAAACTCTATTAATCTAACTGTGGACCCGGCCGGACTTGAACCGACAACCTGCTGGTTATGAGCCAGATGATCTCACCAATTGATCTACGGGTCCTAAATATACCACATCGTCTTTCACAAGAGGATGTAGATAGGAATTTCTCGAAGTGGTAATTATATACAAATTTACACCTGTATAATTAGTTAATAAATTTCTTAACCGGGTTATACCCAAACCCTGTATGGAGTGGCATTACTGCGTCCCCCTTTACTTTTCTCATGATATTATAACTTCCGTTGATGTCAGCGTTAATAAGAATACCGTCTCTTGTCCTAAAAAGACCTCTTCTTACCCTTCTTCCAACATAAGTATCATGATGACATATTGGTTCTAAATCGAAAGAACTGCATTTTGACGTATGAGATTCGTTTACTTCAACAAATCTTAGTCCTTGTCTTTCCGATTTATATCTTAACATTGATATAAGCATCTCAAATGGAATCGAAACAAAATTCTGATTATTTCTTTTACCAAGGTTCACATTTTGCTTCCATCCATCATTATGACCTACTATCAATGTTGTTATATCTTCCTTCAAGCAAGTATTTATTATCTCCTTGCTTGCCTTATGAAGATAATCTTTCACCTTATTGTTTCTCCTTCTTGTTAAGGACATTAACCGTCTCGAATTTTCTTTTCCATTTACTTTCTTTAATTGTTGTTGAATCTTCGATCTTTTCTTATTATAATACTGATTGATAGATTTTAGTCTTCTTCCATCTATCAGAATAGACTTATTGCTTACGTTGGTTACGATAGAAGCGAGATTGTTTACACCTAGATCAATAGACATAATCTTATTGTTATCATCAAGTTGTTTTTTTGCAATTGACTCGTATGTAACTTCTATGACATAACAATCGGATTTAGGGACAAATCTAACCTGTTTTACAGTACCCTCCTTGCAATTAGTTCTTAAAGGAGGTAATCCTTCCTTTTTAGGGAAATAGATAAAATCTCCTCTATGTTTAAACTGTGCGTAAGAATAATAAAATACGCTCCTGCCTTTTGTTTTATGCTTATATTTTGGAAATTTAGGACAGCCAGTAAATTTCTTATTATCACGCTTCCATGCCTTGATAGCAGAGAAATAAGATTTTAGATTCTTGTCTAAAGCCATAAGAATCTGCTGAGAGGATGATCCACTCATTGCCCTATAATCTATGTTATTATCCGCTACCATCTTCTTATTAAGATCTACGGCTCTTATCCACTTACCTGTGCTAAGAAACTCCTGCTTTATTATATACAAAGCCGCATTGTACAGATTCTTGGATAAGAAACATATTCGATCTAAATCCTTATATCTCTTATCGTTAATGGTAATTATATGTTGTTCCACCAAATACATAGCGCAAATATAAATAGAATATTTATAAATTCCTATTTATATGCTATTTTTTAGTGTAAAATTATATACAATCACCTATCAACTTTATGAAACTATTGTCCAACATTCTAGCATATAGCACCAATCCTCGAACGGGAACGTATCCACACCAGACCTACCCCATCCCGTCCCCCAACTGTTCTGTAGGATGAAGCCGGCCTTATCCCAACCGGTGAGGATAACGGCATGACCTCCCAAGTTCTGTCCTTGGCCTTGCCAGAATCGATTACCATAATTATAGCAATACAGACCTATAACCAGAGGCCCATTCAGCATCAACGCTACCTTAGCCGATACCGGATCTATGATCCTAGCGTAACTGTTTATTTTCTCCCCATCTACGCCTACGTTTTTGATAGACTTGATAGCGTCACGAAGAACCATCCCGTCCTGATCCTTATCCTCTCTCAGATCATATATATCGTAAGGAGAGATCTTAGCCGGTCTTTTAATAGCCCTTATACTCTTTCTCCAATTAAGTATCTCAGCCAAGCTTATTGCCGCGCAAATAGGGGAAGAACCTTGATCCACTACGCTATCGACATTATTGATCTTATACTCATCAGGAACAGCCTCGTGCTGCATGTTCATGATAGCGTCCCTGTCATCCACTGGTGATGGTATGTAACCTAGTCCGTATTCCATTACTTATCCTTTTTATGATAATCTATTATCTTGATATTAAACGTATCGGATCTTTGCCTTACCTGTATAGACCCCCTAGCCTTTCCCTTGACGTCGTACAGGGCGGTAAAGCCAAAGTTATCGACCCGGCCATCGTCCAGCGTAAACCGCCACTCCTTCCATTGGCCCATCAAGGTCCCGGAAGACACTATGGAATCCACCACATAAGATATATCAGTAGTATCATATTCCGTATAGTAGGTTCTTGACGTACTGCATCCGACAACCGCCAAGGTAAGGATAGTTATTAATAATAACAAGATCTTATTCATTCTTTTTAGGTTTTTTACGTTTCTTAGATTTCTTCTTATTCTCGACATTCGTATCATTACTGGTATCGGAATTAACGACCTCAGTAATCTTATCATCATTTTTCGGTATATCGATATGGCCTGAATTAGGATCCATCTTATCCTCATCGACAACAACCTCATCAGAAACATCGTTATCTAAAGCCTCTGGATCGACATGATTCTCCAGATACTTGATACGATCGGACATGATCTTAATCTGATCCTCAAGTTCAATGTATCTTCTTCTGGCTTCGCTTAGTAATTTGGATGATAGCTTATGTTTCTTCTCGATATCCATATAAGCCCGTTTAAGAGTCTCTTTCTCTTTTACCGACTCATTATATAGCTCTCTTGATTTACTAAGCTCATTCCCCATCTTAACTATATGAGAATCCTTGGATTCTATATCCATATCAAGTGAATTGGAAAGAGTTTCAAGATAGCTTACTTTCTCTTCTAATTCCGTTATCTTCTTGCGGGAATCCTCATAATCTCTTTTTAATCTACTTGAATAGCTAATAGCCTCATCAAGATCCTGATTTAGAGTATCTATATAACTACTCTTTACTATCTTCAATCCGAACATCTTTCTCGCTGTTATAAGTTTTACGAATATCGGCATTTATCTTACCGACTATAATTAACTCAGCTATATGTTTGTCTTTCTCTACTATAGCCATATCCTTACGGACATTAGTGACCCTGATCATGATATTCCCGTTATTAGACGATACGAACGGTGATCCTACCAAAGTAAGTCCCGTATCGCCGGTAAACGACGGCAGCATCATCAACACACCTATGGTATTGTCCGGGAACGATGCCCATACCCCTGTGTCTATATCAAGGACATCACCCTGTCCTAATGGGAAGGCATTACCCTGTTTAATAGGAATATCCTTACCCAACGAGTTCCATGCTTTCGAGAATCTTACGGAGTTAAGGAAGATCTTTCCCTCTTTCTCCACCATCCCTACCATAGGTTCGCAATTCAGTCTAACCTCGTTTTGTTTATCATCCTGCTTCTCCTCAAACTCGTCAAGGTCTCTAGCTGATGTAAACGACTTACTCTCCAGAAGTTTTTTAATATCCTCAATGCTGGTCATTATAATTTGATTATTAAATAAACGATCTTCAATCCTAACTTCAAATCAGATGTCTTTTCGAACATCTCCCTAAGAGGTAAGATAGTAGCGTCAAGATCTGACGCTACCCATTCTCCATCCTTATAATACATATTCTTTTCCTCGGAATACGCTACACAAGGTCGATGCCCTAAGTTCTTCATAACCGTATCTACCTTATTTTGGGTAGGCATCGATACACGGTTCACTTTAGTAGATATATTAAAATTATTTTCTATCATAAATTAAATATTGAATTTAAATTTTTCAATAAGTTTATTCCAACCTCTTTTTAATCTCGAATTATTTAAACGATCATACTTCATCTTAATATCTTCTAATATTATAGCATTTACCTGATCATTTGATAAAGGATCGACTACATGATAATTCTTCCCTAGTATATATTTTGTTAGCTCATTGAATGCCTTTTGACCATCAATAGGCTTAATCATATCTTCATACATACTGTATATCAGAAGGGCAAATCACTGTCATCACCAAAAGGAGGATACTGAGGAGGTTGCTGAGAAGCCTCAAAAGAAGGGGCTTGTGCTTGCGGAGCTGCCGTCTGGTACGATGGAGGAGGCGTTTGCTGAGGAGCCTGCGGTGCGTATGTAGGCGGTGGCGTTTGCGCTGCCGGAGCCTCCGTATTGTTTTGGCTTGCCGACTGAGCGGGTTTCACACCATCCGTCTTAATGCTTTGAATATATTTATTAAGCACTTGATAGGCAAAAGCATCTTGAGCTGTATAATCAAACTTCTTATTCCCCATTATATCAGTACTCTCAACTCTGTCAGGCCATCCATTCTGTCCATTCTTATAATATTGCGGGATAAGCTCATCATTACCGTCTGGAGTTTCCCTAGCGTATGAGATAAAGAAATTACCGGGAGCGTATTGCTCTCCTTTTTTAGTATGCGCAGGATTGATAACAATCTTCCGTTTTAGGTCGATATTAGGCAAGTATCTTACAAGAGACTTAGCATAGCTATTAATTCCACCTTTTGAGGTCATCAATGGAACTTTTATAACATAATTACCTTCCTCATCGCTTATCTTTATAAATAAGAAATTTGTCTTAGCGCCATTCATCTCCTGCTCTAATACAAAAATATCAGAAAGATATCCTTCTATACCGTTCCAGAAAACCCTCCAGTAGGATACGGCTCCTGTCTTCTCATTTATATGCTCCTCGAAACCTTCCTTAGGATCTCTTGAGGATTGATACAATACACCACCCCCACTTATATTAAAGTATTGTGTATTAAACGATAATGAATTTTCACGAACTCCCATATTATATACATTTAAAAATTAAACAATAATTGATGATGACAAGAAATACTCGTTCTTATTATCCTCCCCATAAATCTTATTGAAATGAGATTTATGGTCATGCTCGATAACGATCCTATTACATGATATGCTTTTAACTATACCAAGATACCTGCCGCATAATACGTCGCACATAATGTCATTACCATAATGCGATAAAGCTGTAAGTCGTTCCTTACAAGATCTCCCCGACATAGGGTTCTCTGACATAATACCGCATCCTTTTTCAGTGAATATCAATCTACAATGATCGAACTCATTTACCTTGATATTATTCTGGAGGGCCTGGACGAGTAGATCTTTATCAAAGACATAGGTACTTGTTTTGACAAAATGCTCGTCCACGAACCTCCAGTTAGGATAATTACCGTCAAAGTGGATCTCATACATATCCATATCAGGGGTAGAGAAGTAAGTCCTAGTATCATCTACTTTGATAGACAACGTATCTAATGACTTATTTATATGCTTATCAAGTAATAAAGAGGAGGCGTTTGATACCGGGATAAATACCTTCTCTACCTTATCCTGATTAGGGATAAAATACCTGTAAATAGTATTCCTGTCAGTACTTACTATATTAATATTAATCTCATCAATATCAATGACCACATTCTCGATGCAAGGATAAAGCTCGTTGATCTCCGTATAATTGCTGGCTTTGTTAAGAACCGATACATAATCATTCATCTTAACATTAATACCTCCATCAGGGATCTTATATACCATAGGGAAAGTATTTACGTCAAAAGCCGGACAACTATACTCACCAGAAGCGTAGTATATAGTAATACTGTCCTTCTTATCGGAAAGCACGATCTTAATCTCACCATTCTTCTGTTTTTTTATAAACCTGATGAAAGAGCTTGCCTCGACCAAGAAAGAGAAGTTAGAGTCAGACTCCACTTCCAGCCTCTCTATAACACATACCTTGGCGTTTACGGAAGTAATATAAGCTAGACTATTGATGATATCTATCTTAATATTCTTATAGAGTGAATTAGATCCGGCATTTTTAACAACCAGCTCCAATTTACTTAACTTCTCATTCAATGATTTCGACAAGCACTTTAGTAACATAAAAAAACAACTTTACATGACATTGCAAATGTAATCATAATTATATTAATTCAAATACAATAAACGCTTAATAGTATTAAAATAATTTAAACTTACGTCTAATATACTCGGCTATAAGCGTAGCGTCACACATCCCATCTTGTATCTTGGTAGGTTGAACTCCTTTACCTGACCATGGTTTTACGAAAGATACCAAAGGGAAAAGTCGGATAGCACATCGGATGGATGTAGCCTTCGTGTCTAACTTAGCCGCCAAATACACCCGATCGGCTGTCGTATGAAGCTCCTTCTGCCATGTCTTTGGCTGGACCTCCTCGAACATGAACCTGACGTCCGGATGCGAGTGGTATCGTTCCATCATCTCCACCATCATCGCAAAGAGAGCATTGGGTTCCCGGCGCCGTCCGCCAAAGGTGAAGTTACTGGCTGCCGAGCTGTTGTGGATGCTATGGACGTCCTCGACGGCGATCGCCAGCACCCCCCCACCTCCTTCTTGGATTTTATCTGCGGCATCTAGGAAGAAACTTGATATAGCCCTAAGATCTATATCCCCCTTAACCGATATCCTTGGAGTCATAATTACCTTAACCTCGCCATTTTCTGGGATCATGGACAATCCTCCGGTATCTATACCCGGATCTATTCCTATCGCTATATTCATATTTTTAAGGTATATAATGAATGAAAATCCTCAGGTCTAAACACCTGTATTGAGTTATCCGGATACATACCTATATAATAACCGTAAAAAGCCCGTAGAATGCCATTTTCTAGCCTTATATCCAATGCCTTTACCTTATTCCCTTCAACCATAACATCAACCTCATCAGTCTTGTTAGATATCTTATCGAACCATTCAGGTATAGGATCAATACCGTACCTGAATGCGTTTACTGTTGATTTTATAGAGATATACGTACCCATGATCAGATAAGATTACAATCGTCTCGTTTAACAACCTTAAAATCGCCATTTCTAAGTAATATCGCTACATCAGATCTCGTATATGTGAGAGGCGTATACGATACCAAATGATAAGAAGCCTGTCCTGTCGCTGGTCGAACCGGTCTTAATACGGCTATGGCTATATCGCCGCCAAGTTCCGTACCACCGGTGACACCCTGTAGGCACATGTATATGAATCCCTCATACTCATATCTCTTCCCGATAAATTCACTCATGGGAATACCTACGAACAGATAGTTCTTCACATCCCCTTTCTTAACCTCGACAGCGTTCTCTACACTGGACGGTATTACGTCTACAAATTTTACTCCTATTGCCATGATTACAAATTCAATTTAGTTCTTAATTCTTGACACAATTCTTGATTATCTCTCATGATACTTAACGTATTATCCACTCCATTGCCCACCCGGACCTCTCCGTACCAGTACCATGATCCTTTACGGGTAAAGATACCGGTTTCCTCACATAACTTCAAAAGTTCAAGCTCCTTGTCAAATCCTACGCCATAATACAAAGCCGTCTCTGCTATCTGGAAAGGTATAGCTGTCTTGTTCTTCAATACCTTTATCCTAACCTCATGGCCGATAGAAGACCCGTCTTCTCCTACAATGACCTTCTTCCTTGACATCTCCATACGGATAGAGGCGTAGAATTTAAGGGCATTACCGCCGGTTGTTACCTTAGGATCACCGTATATTACACCAATCTTCTCACGATACTGGTTGATGAATACCAGAACACAATCGCTTTTGTTTACGATCCCGGTAAGAACTCTCATAGCTTTTGACATCAACCGGGCTTGTAATCCCATGTTGCTGTCTTCCATATCACCCTCGATCTCCTTCTTCGGGACCAAGTTCGCCACGGAATCCACGACAATGAAGCCTACCCTGCCGGACTCCACCAGCTTGGCCGTGATATCGATAGCCAACTCCCCGTAGCTTGGCTGGGAAATAAGGAACCGGTTAACGTCCAATCCCATCTTCTTAGCGTATTCGATATCAAAAGCGTTCTCCACGTCTATTATAGCTACTAGCTTATCTGGATGTTTTTTCTGGAACTCGATCATACTTAACGTACACATCATAGTCTTGCCACAAGATTCCATCCCGACCAGCTCATGAATCCGGCCTACCGCCCATCCGCCGCCGAGAGCCTTATCCACCACCAGCGAACCGGTGCTTTCCCTTGGTATGGATATTATAGGCTTATCATCGCCGAAGTTCATTATCGAGCCTTCTCCAAGCTCTTTATTTAAAGATGATACTAATTCATCTACGTCTGAAAAAAGTTCTTTCTTAGCCATTATAATCCAAATTCATCGAAATTAAACACGTCTTTCTTCATATCGAACATCTCAATTCCCAGATCCCTTACGCTCTCCGGTTTGAAAGTACCTCCGTTCTCCTCGCACCTCTCCATGAAGGATGCTATCTTGTCGCTCAACGCTATCATGTCATCATTCGGCACGGATTTCAGATAAAGGCCTCCTATTGACTTGCATCTCGACAATGCGGTGTACACCTGCCCGATCTCGAAAGCCCTCGTCATATTCACATACACGCTATCCAGAGTCATACCCTGGCTATTACTGCATATTATTCCACCTGAAACGAAATGATGGTCTATATCGACCTCTATATCGTATGTATCCTTCACTCCTGTAGATTCCACGCTTTTAACTACATCGAAGAAGTAATCATTCTTTTCTATCTTATCGAAATAATCATTCAAGCTATCGGCCATCCTTAACGTATTATAGTCAAGATATGTCATCATGTACATCTTTCTCCTAACGTGGGAACCATATAGGCATTCTTTCTTGAACAGATCGATATTTGGAACCCTGTCGAATTTTACGTTCCCGACTTTTGCAAATTCATCGCAAGAGTTCCTTAGGTATCCTATATTGAAATTTATGTATTTCGCAAATCTTTTTATGCTGCTCTTTTTTATGAATAGGCAATAATTACCCCTAGCGCCAGGATAATATTTCTTAACGTCTTGGAAATGGATACTTGATATAATCCCAAACTCAAGCAAAAGAAGTTGTACAGATTTTATGATATGGATATTGCTTTGGCTCAATCTTATTGTTCTATTACCAATAGAGCAACATCCATCAGAATCGAACAAGCCTCTTATTAGATCCGATTTTTCCTGAAAACCAGATTTATATATATACTCTGGAATCCTCTTATCTTCTTTAGTCTCGTACCCAAGACCCATGGATAGAAGTTTTTCTCTGAACTCCTTATTCTCTATTACGAAATTATATTCAAACCCAGATGTCGAACTTATAGACTTCTTGTTATATACATTGTAAGGTATTCTCAAATAATCCAAACATTTAGACAATGTGTCATATGCATCCATATTCTTATTAGTAGACCCAACTGATATATCTATCCTTGATTTTGATTTTTGCCTAATACCGTATGATCCATCACCTATTATATAACCAATAAGCCAATCAATGGACAGGTTGTGATTATCAATATCCGGCACGCTTACTTTTCTTGCTACGGGTATGAACTCACCTATATTAAACTCACCAGCCCTTTTAAATGCAAGGTCGCTATCCAAGATTTTATGGTCAGGCGTGCAACATATCTCATACCCAAAATTAGTCGTTATCCTGATGGTATCCTTCTTCCCTGAATACACCTTGTCCAATACCTTCCTGTATTCCCCGTTTCCTATATTGACCATATCGCCAACAGAGATATCCCTCATCGGCTTTATCCCATTGTCGGTGAATATAGGTGAATCTTCATCTATACACTTATGGCTAGTGATCGAGTACCCTAGCCTTATAGGATATTGTATGATATACCCACACGACATCTTCTCCAAGGAACCGTCCACTGTCCTGTACTTGAACTTATCCCATCTTTCCTTTCGTACGTCTACCTCACTCCCGTCACCCAACTTAACCGATATGACCTCTTCCTTCTCGTCTATACTCGTTATGATTCCGGTAGAACCGTTCACGTAACCACACCCGTTCCGTGTTATCAGGACCTTTGCGCCCACCTTGACAACAAGCTTGTCCTCGCACGGCGCGTTCGGTCTGTCTCCAACCACCTCGGCCTCGAACTCGTAGCTCTCGCCAGACAGCTTCGACAGGTTCTCGTTATTAATCACGGAAGCCTCCTTGTTCGTCGAGCACACGATAACAACATCATCCATGTTCTCCGGGACCATGACCCTTGATTCCATTATCCTCTTCGACTCTTCTGTTATCACTCCGTTACGTATATCCTCTAGAACGGTCAATATCTCGTTATCGTTCTGCCTAAACACCCTATTGAATTTGATCACGGAGAACCCAGACGCCCTGAGCGCCTTCGACGAGAAAAAGAAATGACTGTCGTAATACCTATCAATGATGTCATCCTCCGTGACAACTGGAGGGAGCTGGGATAGGTCTCCGAACATTATGATCCTAACTCCTCCGAACGGGTTCTTGCTTCGCTTCGACTGCCGCAGTATGTCCGCCATCTCGTCGAGGAGGTCAGGGCGTACCATGCTCACCTCATCTATTATTATCGTGTCCAGTCTCTTTACTTTCGACTTCACGAACCCTCCGACCTCGATCTTGTTCGACAGCATCCCATGCTCGAACCCGGGTACGTACGGATCATTCTTTATAGAGAAAAACGAATGAATAGTCTGCCCCCCGGCGTTCAGGGCCGCAACACCAGTGGGGGCTACTATAACACATTTACCCAAGAACTTTACGATACGTCTCATGAACGTACTTTTACCACTACCAGCCCTACCGGTAATAAATAGATTCTCCCTAGTGGTGAAAATCTTTTTTAAGGCACGACCTTGCTCCACGTTTTTATCCACCGTCATAATATGACGAAGGAGGTCGTTTTCGTTTCTAAAATCCTCTTGCACCATGTCTTTTTAAGTTTATGGTACAAAGATACGAATAGTTATAATTAACTATTAAAAATAAATGTGAATAATATGTAAATATTAAATTTTATATCTGATACTCAAATCATCCAGCCTTACTCATCTCGGAAGATTTTTCTCCTAAAAATACATCTCTTATGTATTCTGTCGATATAAGTATATGCATATACTTACCCTTGTATAATAGTCTTAAGCATCCGATAGTTACGTTCTTCCTGTCTTTGGTATTCGCTATTCCATTGTATTTTTTTACCTCGTCATACAAATCGGATATACTCTTCTTGCACATGTCTAAGAACATGCTTATGTATCTGTATATAGTTGACTGAGATATCTCATGCATGCCTATTCCCGCAAGCTTCTTATTCAACTCATTAAGAAGGTATGCTACATTGAGCTTAACTGTTTTTCTTTTAGTTACTTTGTATATATGATGTACGTTTCTGGTTCTGGCTCTGAATATTATTTTTGAAAGGATTCTTACCCGATCAAGTTTCCGGCTTTTGTTAGCCATGTTCCGTCTTTCATCTGAGCTTAAATTCTTATTCAGACATTTGTATACGGATGTTTTCTTACCTACGAATATGTCTTTCGTATCCTCATTCTTCTTAGCCTTATACGAGTAGGTCATGATATCAGATAAAGCTATTCTTATCTCGCCCTCGGCGTAAGCCTTAAGCGTCTTTAGCTGATATTCTATATCCTCATGGCAGTTCTCTATAACATGTTTGTAGCAGAAATAAGCTATGCCATCGGATAGGATATCTATAAAATCATCGGTATTGATCTCGATACGGTCACGATAACCATCTCTCATCCTATTTCTTAGAAATACATGCTTCTGGACATTTATGATAGAAAGATAAGCCGTTACCTGCTTACACTTCTTTTCTATAACCATGCCGGAACCTCTTATATTATCTTTTTTGTTCGAGTATTTTATGGCCGTAACCTTCTTCCCGTCCTTATTAGTTACAGGTTTGTAATCTACTGGGCAGACAAGTGATCCTGCCGGAAGCCTTAGGCATCCAAGCTCATCTTTTTTTGCTTGTATATCTTTTGGGATATATGCTTCGGTAAGAATCTTATCGAAATTTGACTTCATTTTCTGTAAAAGTGATATCTTTGTCTCCATATGTTTTTTTTTTTGCTGCGAATATACGAGTTTCATCAATACGAAACAAGTTATTCGGATGGATGGGTAGCCTGTGAAGGTCGCCCATTTGTTGTTTAAGGAGGGTAGGTAGTGTCCGTAAAACGCTGTGCGCGTGAACGATGGTTTTTCTCAACCTACTTGTTACGCGCGCGTTAATAGGTATATTATTAAATATAATTAACTCTATAAATATATTTTACTCACTAATATCTCTATCCGTACACAGAACCTCTCCTGACGTCGAGTTCCTGTGTACTCCACTTAAAGTCTCTATTTAATAAAACATTGCTTTTTACCGCCAAGGTATGGTGCCGTCAGGCAGGATACCGCAGGCTAAACATAGTAGAAGCCGTATTCTATATCGGAAGCCGGGACCCCGGTAGGGGAATCGGGTGGAGCAAAAGCCAAAGAAGAAAAAGCGAGGTCATGTGCGGTCGCTCACGCTCCGGCCGTCCGTATCTTCTACGGCAGGCCCATGCCCCAAGGCCTCCCATTTCCCCTTGGCTTTATATCCCATAGCTTGGGGAGGAAGGAATCCAAAGGGAAAAAGGTAAGGTCGTATGCGGTCGCTCACGCTCCGGCAGGCTAACATAACTCTACCGCCGTCCATGTCAATAGCGAACCTCTGGCGGCATTGTCCGGTATGACGGCGGTAGCCTTACCTTGGGTGTCCCAGCGTGTCCCCCCCACCAACCTTTTCCCTTTGGATGCCTTTGGCTATGTCATGGGACGATAAGAAGCCAAAAAGAAAAAGGAGTGGTCGCATCCCGTGAGGCAGGATAAGGCTGTCCCCCGCCGTCCACGAGCGTAGCGTACGTTAACTTCACTGTCCTCGCTATTGTAGCCAGACGTAGACATGCATGGCTTCGTTCGTACTACCACACTAGCCTTTTCCCTTTGGATTCTCGTAAATACATGTTAGTCAGCATATATTACACTGATTATATCATATTTTGTTGACAATAATATTTTTTTAAAGTATTTTTGTCGAAAACTAATTTTGTATGGCCGAGCAGAGAAAAGCTTTCGTATTTGCGTTACCTTACGATACTAGGTTGGATATGATCCAGCAGTTCTTAAGGATATACAACGGCTATCTGGATTCTAAGGGTAAGAGCTTGATTACCGAAAGGACGATAAACTTACTTTCTTTCTACATCAACTACGGATACTCGGATGATACCAGGGCTAAGTACATGGATTGTCATGGACAGAAGGAATCTTACGTCGCTGTCCTGAACAACGAGCTTAAACGTGGGGGTTTTCTGGTGGACAAGAAGAACGGGAACTTCCGTACCCGTGAGCTGTCTATTGAGATGAGAAGCTTACGTAACTATTTTATTCTTGACGGGGAGGGTGATGATACCCGTGTAATGGGGTTTGTGTTCAAGAGAAACAAATTGGATATTGATGGTACGAAAATTTGCATATTAAATAAATAGTGTTTATATTTTCACTATAAAATGTAAATATTATGAGAGCGAGCGAGGTTTTAAGGATTCTAAGGATAAGCAGAGGTACTCTTTCCAATTATGTAAAATCAGGGAAGATCAGGACAGGTAGTTCAACAACAAAGCTGTTGGATTACAACGATGATGATGTCTATTCTATGATCAATAAAAAGGAAAGAGGGATCTACATATACGGAAGGGTTTCCACGAGTAAACAAAAGAAGGATCTGGAAAACCAAATAGAATTACTTAAAACGTATTGCTTCTCGAAAGGATATAAAATATCCGGCGTTTATAAGGATATCGCGTCAGGAATCTCCCTTGATAATAGGAAAGATATGTTGTCACTTATAAAAGAAGTCATAAATTATCGTTGTGAGAAAGTAGTGATAACATATAAGGACAGGTTATCAAGGATCGGATTTGAAATGTTCAAGAACCTGTTTGGCTTTTTCGGATGTGAGATAGAAATAATGAGTGAGGTTCCTGACACTAAAACGGATGAGAAAGAGATATTTGAGGAGATAATATCTATCCTTCATTGTTATTCTATGAAAATGTACGGGAAAAGGAAAGGAAATACATTGGAAGTTTCTGATAAAAAATAATGAGACAGGTAGAAAGACATATTATAAAAGACAATAGATATGAGGAGATCTGTCATAAATCAGGTCTTCTTTATAACTATTGTCTTTATGTTTTCAGGCAAGGTATTTTTACTGAGAATTATGTCAAGGAATATGAGCTTTCTACGAAATTAGGGAAAGAAAATCAGCCTGATTTTCGTAATCTTCCGTGTCACGTTTCACAGAATGTCGTGAAACAGGTAGGTAAAAGCATAAAGTCATGGATCAGGTCAAAGAAAGAATACGAGAATCATCCTGAGAAGTTCCAAGGAAAGCCGAAACTTCCTAAGTACAAGAAAGGCAAGAAGTTAAACACTGTTGTTTTTGATGAACTTAGCTGTAGAGTAAAAGAAGACGGATATGTTCATTTTGTAAAGAACATAATAGAACCTATTAAAACAAAAGTAAAACCGGATGAGTTAATTCAAGTAAGGATAATCCCTCAAGCTACATGTTTCGTAGTTGAGGTAATTTACGAAAGAAAGGAAGTCGACTTGAATCTTGATAAAGACAATTTCCTTTCGATTGATTTGGGATTGAATAATCTTTGCTCATGTGTCAGTAATGTAGTTAATCCTTTCATTATAAACGGGAAGGTCATGAAATCCGTAAATCAATGGTACAATAAAACGAAAGCCGAATTAATGTCTTATGTTGGTGATGAAAGAATCTCAAACAGGATAAGAAGAATTACTTTGTTTAGAAATTGTTGGATAGAAGACAAGTTGCATAAAATCAGCAGATATGTTGTTGATTTTTGTAAATTTCATAACATAGGAACGATCATCATAGGATTGAATAAGGAATGGAAACAGGGGATAAATATCGGTAGAAGAAACAATCAGAATTTCGTATCCATCCCTCATTCTAAGTTGATTGACAAGATAATTTACAAGTCAAAACTCTTGGGAATCAACGTCATCATTCATGAGGAATCCTACACGTCAAAAATAGATCATCTGGCTTTTGAACCTCTCAAGAAACAAGATACTTATTTAGGAAAAAGAAAGAGACGTGGATTGTTTCAAAGTTCTATTGGTAAGTTGCTTAACGCTGATATCAATGGAGCGATCGGAATAGCTAGAAAAGTAATCGGTGATTCTTTTATTCAAAAGATAATCGATAGTGGGTTTGTGTTTAATCCTGTTAAATTGAACATTTTGTGATATAAATATTTGATTTAACGAATAAAATGAATAATTTTAATAACATGGGTAGGAATCTTATTTCATTCGATAGGGATATCGTGGATGAGGTGGTAAGAAGATCTGATGGGAAGTTTACCAAACAACAGGTAGAGTGGTGCATGAAAGCATCCGTATCTTACATCCATCACCTAGCTAGGTATACTGACAATATATCTATCAGAATCCCGTTTATCGGATACGTTATATGCAATCTTCGTGAGATGCGTGTAAGGCGTGATAAGATACGCCGGATATTTGTCAAGGAAGGTAATCGTTATCCGGATGAAAGGATGCCTATTGAGCTTGATTGTCTGGATAAGAAGATTAAGGCGATAGAGGATATGGAGGGGTTAAAGAACGGAGATCCTCTTATACGTGATAACCATGAGGCCATGTATCAATGTCGGTATGGGATGACATGGGAACAATTACAGGATTTTCAACAAAAACAGTTTAAAAAATAATTATCGTGCAAACAATTGGTAAAGCCCAAGTAATAGCCCAAGCTTGGGAAGACAGTTTATTGGGCAGGATTCCTAAGGATAAGAAAGATTATCCCGAATGGTATAAGAATCGTCTTGAATTATGCAAGAAATGTCCTAAGAACTCTTCTAATATCAGGTTCTTTAAATTGCCGCCTAAGGTATTATTCCATAGATTGATTGGAAGACCGGGATGCTCGTTGTGTGGTTGTTTTATCAAGGAGAAAGCTTGGATGAAGACCGAGGTATGCCCGTTGAAGTTCGTGGAAGGAGAGAAAGCCAAATGGAACGCCATGGAGGTCATAACCGCCGATCATAACGATTTTAATATCGAGTGCCCTAACGATGCATTTGATATAGGACTTACGGATGACGAGAGCGAGTTTTATCTAAATATTTTTGATCAGAAAATAGGTGATAAGATAGAAATCGTGTTATTTATCACCCATAAAGATGGTTTCCATGTCAAGGAGCATCATCTTGGATGTGGATGTATGGGAGACGTTTCATATAACAAACATCCTGACAATGAGAATAGAACTATATTTAGGATGACGTTAGATACCTCAAAATATACGGAAGGTCATTTTGAGAAACATCTATCTCTTATGGGTTATACGAAGGATGATCCTGAACGTAATTTCAAACATTTCCCGCTACGTATTATAGGGGAAGCTTATAAGTAATAGCGATGAGAAGTCCCGTAAGAAGTAAGATAGATGATCGTATCCATGCCCTTATTGTCATGGAAGTCGGTTGCCGTGAGTTACCTGAATATTCATTGGGTGATATACTTTACTCCGCTTTAAGGAGAGTTGCTAAGGCTAATGGTGGTAACGTACGCTTCTTGCGGGATATTAGCACCAGAGATTTATTAAGAATAATAGATCAGAGTATCAGTGATGAGATTGAGTTAAACAACAATGATTATAATGCGTAATATGGAAGATAAAGATATAAAAACAGAGATTAGAGATTATCTTAAAGAAGAGGCGGATACCCATATAAGGCATTGGATAGCCATAAAACGTGAGAGCAAGCGTCTGTATAGCGATATTGAGGATAGGACTAAGAAGATAGCCCTTAAATCATCTTCGTTGATAAAAGAGGAGGATTTTGTCGTTCTTCATGAGATGACCCATAAGATACAGATGTTGAATATAGAGGCTGTAAAAGTCAATTCTAGGTTGATGTTCATAATCCAGTTGGCTACCAGCTTCGGTATGGATCTGGATTTAGATACGACATATGCGTCCACCGCCAAGGGTATTATAGAAGACAGGACATCTGGATTCGTGTTTTATGATGACAAGGAACGTCTGAGATATGCCGACAAGGAGCTTGAGGATATGTTCCATGACATGAGCGTGACGGAAGTAAGTAAGATCGGGGTTGTTCAATCTTATGAGCTTCTTATGAAACAGTATAACGAATTTAAGGATATAAAAGCCAATGCCACAGGGAAGACGAAAGCCGACGAGTAAGGACGCTGATCGGGTCAATGATAATCTTGAGGTCATAGCTAAGGCCATAAACGACGCTAAGACTTATATTGATAAACATCCTTGGGATAAGGAGAAGCCGGAGGATATGGCTAGGGCATTTGACTTCATATCAAAATTAATCGATAAGATAAATACATGGAATGATTCTTATATGGAGAAGAGCGGGATCATGGATGTATATAGGTCTGTAAGCAATGTCCAGAAAAAGGAACGTAAGGGTCAGGTTTCTGGTGGAATCGAGTCTGTTTTAAAGGATATTATAAAATGAGTCTAAGCACGAGTCCAGAATTTTATGTAAACATGAAAAATCCTCCTGTATGGAACGATCTGTTCGGTTGGGAGGATCAGGATGACGATGTTAAGCAGTTCTTTAAAGAAGAGGCTTATAAGGTCAAGTACGGGGTGACTATCAATGGTACGTTCATCCCCCCATGGCTTTATTGGCATGTTAATTTCTTCCCCGTATTCCAGGATCTTCCAAACGGGGAACGTGTGCCAGCGATCAGTCGTTTGCGTGATAACGAATGGTTTTTCGCCGAGATGTACCAACGTGCCCGTCAGGAGAAGAAAGGGTTGGGGATGTTTGGTACTCGTCGTTTTGGCAAGGCTCTTCTGGACTCGGAGCTGATATATACTCCTTATGGACCTAAGAAGATAGGGTTCGCTGATATCGGTGATATCATATATGGCGATGATGGTAAGATTACGACTGTAGTAGGCGTATATCCTCAAGGGTTCGTTGATATGTATAAGGTTACGTTTGAGGACGGGCGCAGTATAGTATGTTGCGGTCAACATCAGTGGAAGGTTAAATATCATGGTGATTATAAAGTCATGAGCACCATGGGTATCATCCACTCTGACTTCCAGAAGATGACCATAGACATAGGGGAGGCCGTGGATTTCCCCGAGCGGCGGTGGCTGATGTCGCCCCATCTCCTTGGGTCTCTGACCGCCTCTTTCCTTTGTGGATCTACCGACAGGATCTTCGAGTTAAGCAATAAGGAGATGGATGATATTATTTATTCATCCAAAAAACAGAAAGAGTTGTTTATAAGCTCATTCATGAAGATAGCTTGCGGCATAAGTACTGGTGACGATCGTTTTAAGGTCGTTTACAAAAGTGAGTATATTATATCCTTCGTAAGAAGAATATTCTGGTCTATGGGATATTATTGCGTCATGGATGGTGATGATATGTATATATCTAAGACCCATAACAGGCTTAGGATATCCGATATAGATTATTACGGGAAGTATAAGGCTACTTGTATTGAGGTAGATAATAAATCTCATCAGTTTCTTACTACCAATTTTGTCGTATCCCATAATACGACCATCATGTCATCACTTCTCCAGATGAACGCTACCATGACGATCGGGCTTAGCCATTCCGTGGTAGGTTTCAGCGATAGCGATTTATCTAATATAGGTGAGTATTGTGAGTATGGTCTTGATCATGTGCATCCTTTTTTCAGGATCAACAGGACCAAGACCGACTGGAGTTCGGGCGTTACATTAGGCAAGAGGATGTCCAATGGCGTACGTGATATCCATGCCATTATCTCTATAGCCAACATCAACATGGGTAGGAAGACCTCCACTCAGAAGACGGCTGGTTTGACACCGGCTACGGCTATTTTCGACGAGGTTGGTAAGGGACCTATCAAGAAGCCGTACACTGCCGCCATGCCGTCCTACGACACGCCTTACGGCTGGCGTCTTAGCCCTATCTTGGCTGGTACTGGTGGTGAGGTAGAATTATCCAAGGACGCTCAAGAAATGTTTTCTGATCCTGAGACCTACAATCTTCTGGTTATGGACTGGGATATTTTAAATCGTAGAGCCATGAAAGGGAAAACATGGAAAGAACGGAAATGGGCGATGTTCGTTCCCGGTCAGATGGCTAACTCCGGTGTTAAGAGAACTATAGGATTGGGCGATTATCTTGGTAAGCCTGATGACAAGAAGCTTAATAAGATCAAGATCGACGCTACTGATTTCGATGCTAGTACCAATAAACTTAATGAGGAACGGAAGAAGTTATCTACGAAAGATAGGGTAGCTTATACCTCTCATACCATGTTCTATCCATTTACGATCGATGACTGTTTTTTAAGCTCATCCCAGAACCTATTTCCGGTCGAGTACGCTATCAAGCATAAGAATGATCTCCTTGAGTCGGGGCAATATAGCGGCATGCTGTGTGATGTTTTTCTTGAATCGGGCAATAAGCTTGGTACTACTAAATCTAATAAACAGCTAGCTGGTTTTCCGTTTAGTGGAGGTGTTATTGACGCTCCTGTCCAGATATTTGAGATGCCTCAATCCAATAGGTTTGATGATTTTATTTATGTCGCTGGATGTATGCCTCCAGGAGAAGTTGTTCTTACGGATAGCGGATGGAAGAAGGTAGAAGACGTAAAGATGGGAGATAGGCTAGTTTGTATGGATGGAGGCTATCATGATATAGAATGTATTATGATCCTTGATAAGGAGGATTATGATGTATATACGTTCAAGCTTAGTAATACGTTCAGAGAATTGACATTTACGAAGGAACATCCGTTATGGGTATCTAAGGGTGTATCTAGGCATGGATATGCCATAGATGAGGATAGATTTGAGTTCGAGTTCGTGGAGGCACGAGATGTTAGAGAGGGATATTGGACAGCCATCCCTAACGTATATAGGAAAGAGATAAGAAACGATGATAAATGCTTCCATGGATTATACGATAATATTGATTTTTGGTGGATGATTGGTTTATGGATTGGAGATGGATGTCTTGATGACTACCATGTGATATTCTCCGTAAACAAGATTGAGAAGGGTATAGTAGATAGGCTTGATCGTATATTTACGGATATTATTCCTTGCGTCCATAGTTATAGCTATGGAGACGGGTGCTACCGTTATAGTGCGAACAATGTAGATTTGATGAAATGGATAAGATCTAATCTAGGATCAGGTAGCCTTGGAAAACGGATACCGGAGTGGATAAAATATATGCCACAAGCGAACAAATGGGCGCTCGTACATGGTTATCTGGATTCAGACGGATCCATTACCAGAGATAAGAGAGGATATTACACGATGGAGTTTGTAAGTGTGAATCTTGGTCTTATGGAGGGTTTTCAGCATATCCTTTTCTCGCTTGGAGTAGTATCAGGTATATCGAAGATGAGAGAATCCAGAGTGATGAGTATAGCCGGAAGGGACGTGAATACGCATGATACTTATCATCTTCGTCTTGGTAACATGGATACAATACTGGCAAAGGATTCTATCCTTAAGTGTGATATATCATCCTTTAAGCTGGAAAAGATAATCAATGGGATAAGAAGTAGAAGAAAGAACACAGGCTGCTTTATATCGAAGGACGGTGATAAGATATACTTGAAGATAAAGAGGATAACGGATAAAAAATATACAGGTCAAGTATACAATTTTACTGATGATTGTCATAACTATATGTGTATGAATATGTTAGTATCAAATTGCGACCCTTATAAACAGGCCAAGTCCGACACCCCTTCATTAGGAGCTTTTTATGTATTCAAAAGGCGTGTTGGTATCCGAGATCCTTATGCCTATAGAATAGTTGCCTCTTACGTATCCCGCCCATCATCTATAGACCAATTCTGCCGTACGTGCGAGGTGCTTCAGAAGGGATATGGTGCTATATGTCTTATGGAGAACGCTGACCAGATGTATGAGCAGTACCTTAACCGTAAAAGCGGTATGCCAGCGTCTTTCTTCCTGTTTGCTGGTGAGGCAATAGCCAATAAGTATGTGAAGGCCGGCTCCCGGCAGAACAGCAAGCTGGGGCTATACCCGACCCCCGGCAACCAGAACCTGCTATTCTCGTGCGTCGTGGATTATTGCTGGCAGGATTTCGTTATTGGTTATGATGATAGTACCGGTCTTGATATAACTGTCAAGGGTATTGAGCTGATCGATGATATAGCCCTATTGGATGAGATAATACAGTACAAGCCCGGATTGAACGTCGATAGGATAATAGCCTTCGGGCATGCGTTGGTTCTCGCTAGGTATTTTGATGATAACAATTACATGCCTAAATCGAAGATAGATGAGATGAATAACGCTCGTAAGGAAGATGCTTATAAACACCATGAGGTATATGCCTCTGCCTTTGGATCGGTATCTATAGGTGCGTTTCGGTAGTTTAGTGTTGCTTAATAACTTATCTTTGCTAAAAACAATTGGATTGATATGGAGATTTTCAATAGAGATCATTCGTTTCCAGCAAAAGGAGCGTTATTAGGATTACCTCCTCAAGCTATTTCCACGAAGAAAAAGAACAGGAAGTGGAAAGAGGATTGTATGGACGCTCTTGAGACGATAGGATTGAAACAGTATGATCGCAACCAGATGTACCGTGACTATTATCTAATGGCGGATGGTAAGTTATCTTTTATGGAGATGGCGGATGTTATCCCACAGTTAAGGAACGTTCAGAAGCTAAGGAGCGATATAAGGATACCCTCTTTCTTGAAGCATTATGATATCATAGGTGGTATCGTGAACGCCTTTGAGGGATGGCTGACAAACCTACAGGATAAGTATACGGTTAATGAGGTAGGGGATATGGCTATAAGTGAGTATGAGGATACGATGTCAAATCTTCTTCATCGCCATATTCAAGAGCAATGGGATATTATCGTTAACCAACGCCTTGTAGAGGCCGGGCTTGATCCTACATACAATGAGTTTAATTCCGAGGAGGAACGTCAGGCTTATGTTCAGCAAATACAACAGGCCAAGGCGTCTATGACCCCTGATGATATCCAGAGGTTCATGAGTACAAGATGGAAGACGCAGGCGGCAGTATGGGGGGATCATACGATCGAGGCTGACCGTAGCCGGTTTTATATGGATGAGCTTGACAGGGAGAATTTCCGGGATCGTCTTCTTAGTGGAAAGATGTTCCGTAATCATTTCGTTGGCTTCGACTACTATCGTCCGGAGGTATGGAGTCCGATGGAGGTATTCCATCCTGACGTGAAATACCCGCAATACGGATCTTATGTGGGCCGTATTCATTATTACGAGGGTGTTGAGCTGATATCAAGATACGGCCATAAGATGACGGCCAAGGACAAGCGTCGGATTATGGGAGGTGACGATGATTATGAGGGATGGGTATCTAATGACGGTACTAGGCATGACTGGAAGAAAAAGAAACCGTCTATTACCGGTATGTACGAGAATGAGGTTATTCCATGGAAAGGATACCATGACTATGAGTCTATAGTCGCCGCTGAGGACTATTATGGTGTGCCGATGGGAGAGTACCACACCTTCGGACCTGACGGGGAGGAACAAACCCAGCCCCGCTTCTTGCCCCGCTTCCATCCCTTTGGATATTTCAACTCCGGTATGGCCGATAGTAAGAGATATGAGATAGACTCTCGCCTTTTTAGGGTTATGGAAGGATATTGGGTATCCATGAAACCGGTATTCTTAATAACTTATATGACAGAGACCGGTATGGTAGATCAGGAGCTTGTTACCGACGAGTTATTACCTGAGTTTTTGGAGAAGAACGGTATAAAGAAAGTAAAGAGGGTTATGGCCGATGCTGTTAGTGATCCTGAGGTTAATACCTATATCTTGGAGTATGTCCCTGAGGTTAGGTTTGGCGTTAAGATCACCGGAGGTAATTTAATGGATAAGCCTATATATATCGGTGGGGATCCAATACCTCATCAGATACATGGTGACAGCAGTCTGTATGATTATGTCATTCCGGTTTCGGGATTTATAGGGGCTAGTCTAGCTGATCGCATACAGCCGTTCCAGATGATGTATAACCTTGCTATGAACCAGTTATACAATAACGCCGAGAAGGAGATCGGTAAGTTCTTCTTAGGCGACTTAGGATTCCTGCCTACGGAATATAAGGATATGATGGACAAGAAGGGAGCTTTGGCTACTTTTATGCAGATCGTGAAGTCCGTTTCGTTTATGGGCGTAGGTGGTAACGATACGAACAATCCTTACCAGAATCCGCAGATGAGTAGCATATATAACCAGTTCGGTGTATATGATCTTACTAATACGGATCAGATAAGATCCCGTATGGAAATGGCTTCTTACGCCTATATGATGGCTTATAGGATGATAGGTATATCCGAGCAGGCAATGGGTCAGTCAACCAGATACGAGAGTTCTACGGGCGTAAAACAGGGAGTTAACGCTACTATGCTACAGACCCAGACTTACTTTAATGATTTCGATGATTTCAAGAAACGGACATTGGATATTCATCTAGCCGTGGCTCAAGTATGTCAGAAGGAAGGATACGATTGGACCGTGATGTACAGGAACAGCGATCTTTCCTTGGCTTACATCAGTCTTACGGATAACAGCTTGTCGTTACGTCATCTTAATGTTATGGCTGTATCTAATTCCAAGAAACGTCTGGAATTGGAGAATTTGAAACAATATATATTACAGACAAATACGTTAGGTAATGACTTGCTTGATATCACTAGGATGATGAGCGCCAACTCAACGGCTGAGATGAATCAGATCGGAAGGGATGCCAGATCTTACGCCGATCGTGTAAGGCAAGAGGAATACCAGAATAAACAGCGACTTGTCCAGCAGCAAGCCGAGGCCGAACAACAGGCACGTAACGATGAGCATGAGAAGGATAAGGAGCTTGCTTACATCAAGGGTAATTTCGATTTACGGGGTAAGAGCATAATGGCCGCCGGTCAAGCCGCTAGGACTGAGAACAACTCAGAAGGTATGGATTACGTTGAGGCTATGGCTGATAGGGCCTTGAAGGAACGGGATCTGGACATCCGGGAGGAGGATATGAGAACCAGACAGGCTAACGCCGAGGCTGAGCGAAGATCTCGTGAGGATATAGAGAAAAAGAAGTTGGAATTAAAAGAAAAGGAGATAGACGCTAGAAACAAACGTTCTGATACAGATAGGTTTACGTCAATAATAAACAAGAATTGATTACAAGTTTTGTAAATATTTTTACAAAATCTGTAATCATTTTGGCGTAAAATTCTGTCATATACTATAATGGGTTTGATTTAATTGGTAATTGGATTAATAATACTTTTGTAAAAAGCAAAAAAGGAAATTGTATGAATGACATGGGTGATTTCGCTAAGGGTTTTAAGACCATGAGTGTCGAGGAGCTTTTTTACCGTGGTGACGGTGATGGCGATAAGAATAATATCGAGGGTAAATATGATAAGGATGGTAATCTTATAGGTAATGCCAAGGAAGAGCCTGCCGACGGCGGAACGGCTGACGGTGGTGGGGATAAGGGCGGCGATGCTACAACCCCAGACCCTGATTCCCTTGGCGAAGGCGGTGCTGATAATAATAACGTGGTATCAGGGTTTAACGGGAAATCTTTCTTGGAGAAGATGGCTGCCAGAGGTATCATAGACAGTATCGATAACCTTGATATTATGGTAGATGATAAGCCAGTCGATCTTTCTACTATCACAAAAGAAGATGATTTACTTGATATAGTGGAGGGATTGATCAAGGATAAGGCCGATGAGTTGTTGAAGGATAAGGTTGATACCGGTTCTATGTCTGACTTCATGAAGAAGATGATAGAGGTGGATAAGGCTGGAGGTAACGTAGGTCAGCTTCTAAACCAATATCAGAACATTCAGGCGCCGTTGGACAACCTTGATATGAGCAACAAGAATGATCAGCTTGCGGTCATCCAACATTATTATAAAATGTTGGGTATGCCGGAAGACGAGATAAAGGATAATATGGAGATGATGATCGGCAAGGGCGATGAGTTTATTGAGTCCAAGGCCAATAAGTTCCATGATATCCTGAAAAAGGAGATGGATAACCTTATCGAGGAGGAGAAGAAAAAATCCGAGAAAAGGAAACAGGAGTTGATTGAGCAGATGAAGATCTATAAGAAAGGTCTTAAGACGTCTATAAGCTCAGGATTCCAGTTGACTGACACGATGATAGGTAAGGCTGTCGATTTCGTTACCAAGCCGATAGACAATCAAGGTCATACGGCTATAGATAAAGCCTATTCCGAGGCTATTAAAAATCCGGATATGGCCGCTGATTTGGCCTTGTTCTTGATGAATAAGGACGAGTTCCTTAAACAGAAGACTAACAAGGCTAAGATGGAGGTCAATAAGAAGACCATCACTCTTCTTTCTGGCAATAAGGGAGGAAAGCAGAATAAGACTAATATCGATAACGATACTATAGAAGCTAACTTCCTTGATCTGAGTGGATCAAAGAGTGTATAACATTAAAAATAAATAGAAATGAATCCATTTTTGACAAAAAGTTTCCCGGCTACCGTGAATGGCGATAACGTTATTGCCTTTACCGATGCCAAGAATTATAAGACTTCGCTCGTAGAGCATAACTTAGGCTCATTGGCGAGCTGGTATTATGAGGATCCGGACAAGAATCATCTGGGTCTGTTGAATCTGTTCTCTAATATCGCTAATTACCCCGTTCCGATGTATATGGGTATGATTAATAACGGCGCTACGATCTCCGTTAACGGTATTGGAGCTTCTTTCCGTTATGATCTTCCCGTTACAAAGACATTCGCTGTAGTTACGGCGGAGGATACTTCGACTCATCATCTGAAACCGGGTATTGATGGAAGTTTGTTTGATATCGTTTTGAATACATCTGAGTTTATGGCTTATGATGTCATCACCTATGACGCCGCTAACGGCTGTAATATCCTTATCTCAGGTGAGATACCGTCTAAGACAGAAGGAGATTTGACACGTTATTGGGGTCGTGTTATTGGCGGTAAGGCTAAATACTTCCCTAAAGAGAAATTACGTCCGGGTATCCGTTACTGGAAGATCGGTCATGCTCTTGGAGAGTATAGCACCCAGTTCTCCAAGGTATCTGGGGCTGACAAGGCCGGTTCTATGACTTGTGAGTTCCGTTTAGGAAACCACCGTGGTGTTGAGGGTGAGACAACTATGTATGCTGGTATGAAGTCCATGCAAGCCGCCCAGAACAGCACTTCGGAGTTTGTGGAGACCGCTCTTCGTCGTATGAATGCCATGAGAAGTGAGTATGAGGGTAATATTCCTGATCTGGCTATTATCGGTAAGACTGTTAATGGTAGACTTGATTTGCGTACGGCCAAAGTAGCCTCTACGTTGGAGGTGTTCTGTATGGCTGAGTTGGTTAAGTTGGAGGCCAGACAGTTGATGTGGCAAGAAGGTGGTATTATCATGGATCAAAATGGTCCTATCCATTTGAATGAAGGTATCTATCGTCAGCTTCGCCGTGGTTACACTATTTACTATAGCCGTCCGATGGGTATTACTAAAGACACGCTTATGGCTGCCGCATCTTATATTTTCCGTGGACGTCAAGATCTTCCTATTACGGAGCGTAAGATTAAGTTCAAGGTAGGAGCTATGGCTATGGTCAACTTAGAGAAGTTGATTAGAGAGGCTTTCTTTACTACGTTGAGTAATTTGAGCTGGGGTATGGGTAGTGACCGTATGTTGCCTTCTAATCCTATATCCGGTACTAATGATGCTATGATCTTAGGCCCGGTACAGGTTAAGGGCGCTTTTCTTCCCGGCATCGGAAATGTAGAGTTCGAACACGATCCTTCTTTAGATTACGCTGACATGACAGATCGTAGCGAGTTAGTGAATGGCATGTATCCTAGATCCTCTTATTCTTGTATTATCGAGAATATCACTGACGCTGGATCGACTAACGCGTATTCCGCTATTCCTAATACGGCTAACGCTAAGTTGGGTAATATGAATAACAACGTATTCTATATCAAGCCAGAAGGCGTAAGCATGTGGTGGGGTTATGAATACGGTCGTTGGGCACACAAAGCCAACGGTAATGAGATCGTATCATCCTTGCCGGGCATGAAAGAGCAATTCTGGTGTCATTCTGCTTCCGCGGCATGGGTTATGGATAATAGTAAGTTCTTGATTATCGAGCTTCAACCGAACTACTTCGGCTAAGTTTTTTCATATATGTAATTTGGTTTTTAGAGGGGAGGATATTCCTCTCCTCTTTTTTAAGTAACGCAAAAAAAGGAAATGAAAGAAATTTTAAAATCAAGGAAGGTATTGGCCGAGGTAAACGGTTTCAATATCATGTCAGATACCTTATATGAGGTTGTAGGCAAACATGATGGAAGTGCTCCTCAGGCCTTTCAAGACGCTAATATAGCTAAAGCTCCGTTCCCGGAGAACGCTACTCACGTATGTTGCCCTTGGGATGATTTCTCCAAGGCCTATAACACCGGTTTTTATCCAAGATCAAGATGCTATAATGGTCTTGACAAGAATGAGATCGACAGGCTCGTCAAACAGCGGGTAGATAATATCATGAAGCCTTTCGAGGAAATGTCGCAGATGGATCTATCTCAAACCAATTTAGAATTTTGGGATGACGCTAAGGATAAGATCTTCATGGGTAAGGTTTATAATACGGCTAATACCGTAGATCTATTTTATTTATATCTGGCTGTATTTTCCGGCATGTTGACTCCTCAGGAAATGGATGGCGATCCTGTCTTCATGAACTCCATGTTCTGTTTCGTGGAGAAAGACAATATGAAGGATTTCGTTCAGCAGCGTGAGATCAATAAGATGAACATCAGCTATAAGTTTATCAGCGCCCTTAAGAAAGGCGGCGACGATCGTCAGGCTGTCATAGATCTTCTTCTTTACATCGGTATCGTAACTCGCCCGGATTTCACGGAGGATGAGTATTATACAGGATCTCTATCAAACTGGATGAATGAGAAGAAGACCAATGTTGATTATCTGCTTGATATCTGGGATCGGTCATTGGAAGGTGATTTCAAGGAAGTTCTTGAGTTTTACCGTATCGTAAACGTCCTTCAACGAAATGGTCGTATCAATATGACTCCATCCGGATTACAATATAATGGCCAGATCATAGGACCTGACGTTCGGACATCCGCTGAGTTCTTGGCTACCAAGAAAGACTTTATTAACATAAAGGCTAATGTATTGGATGAGTATGAGGAGATCATATCTATGTCTAATATCGATGATAAGTCCAAGACCAAGAAGGTTAAGGATATTAAGAAGAAGGATGACGTAGAGGAAGGTGATAAGGTTAAGGAGGAATAATTATGACAATCCAAGAAGCGTATCTAAGGTCTTTGCAGAAGAACGAGCAGAATCTGGCCAATGGCGGGATTAAGCTTGATCCGGGGAGGTTCGTGCTGTTGTTCAACGAGGCCCAAGACCGGTTAGTTAAGTACTATCTAAATAGGAAGGATGACGAGACTATACGCTCCATCCAAAACCTTCTTGTTTATTGGATGTCGTTGGATAATGCGGGTAGGATGGATGACCCTGAGTCTACGTCCTTTAACTTACCTGACGACTATCTATGGTTCTCTAACATAAAAGGTGTTTTCTCATACAAAGGGTGTGAGGCTACTGATTTCGTTATGTGGGAGGCTAAGAACGAGAATATCCATGAGCTTCTTGGAGACGAGAATAACCGTCCTTCTTACGACTACCGTGAGACATTCTACTCCATAGGGAACGGGAAGGTCGTGGTCTACGAGTCAGGCTTCCGTACCGAGGAAGTTAAGATGACGTACTACCGCCGTCCTGTCAGGGTAGACCTATCGGGGTATATCAACGCCGCCGGTATCCAATCCACGGACATCGACCCGGAGCTGCCCGATCCTTTAGTGGAGGAGATTCTGGACATGGTCGCTAAACAATTCAACCTTAATGAGAGTCAACTACCCACAGGCTAAAGACCTGTGGGCTTGAAAAAGCCCAAGTTGATTAGTCTAAGCACTTCGGGTGCTACGTTAGGAGAGAATATATAGTTACCAAGTGGGTGTTTGCTCAAGCCCCCTGCTCTAAGGTTAGTGATTAAACAATTCCGTGAGGTAGGGATAGTGTTGCTAACGAAAACCTCTCCATAACATTGACGATGAGCATTTAACGGAGAAATCCGACTTATAGTAAAATTTTTAAAAAAAGAATGGTTTACGTAATTAACAAACAAGGACAGGCACTTATGCCAACTGAAAGGTTTGGTAAAGTGAGAAGGCTATTAAAGAATGGTCTTGCCCATGTTATGTACCGTATTCCATTCACAATTCAATTGGATTATGACACAACTAACTTCATTCAGCCCATAAGTTTGGGTATAGATGCTGGTAGCAAGCATATCGGCATATCGGCAACGACAAGTGAGAAGGAATTGTATGCAGCAGATGTAGAACTTAGAAATGATATTGTAGAGAAACTATCTACTCGTAGAGAACAAAGAAGAACTCGTAGAAACAGATTGCGTTATCGTAGGGCTCGTTTCAATAATAGGGTTTCATCTAAAAGAAAAGGTTGGTTAGCACCATCTATTGAAAACAAAATCCAGACTCACTTAACTGTTGTAGAGAAGATACATAAGTTTCTGCCAATAACTAATATTATAGTAGAAACTGCTGCTTTTGATATACAAAAGATTAAGAATCCAAGTATATCAGGTAAAGAATATCAACAAGGAGAACAACTCAACTTCTTTAATGTGCGTGAGTATGTGCTTCATCGTGATGGTCATCAGTGTCAACATTGCAAAGGTAAGAGTAAAGACCCTATCTTGAATGTGCATCATATTGAGTCGAGAAAGGTTGGTGGAAATTCAAGTCAAAACCTCATAACACTTTGCGAATCTTGTCATAAAGCATACCATAAAGGTGAAATAGAACTCGAAGTTAAGCGTGGCACATCATTCAGGGATTCTGCATTTATGTCTACAATGCGATGGAGCTTCTACAAGAAGTTGAAGAATATCTATCCTAATGTAAGTATGACTTTTGGGTATATCACAAAGCACACTCGTATCACTAATGGACTACCCAAAAACCACTATGTTGATGCAAGGTGTATAAGTGGTAATCCTACTGCTAAACATCTTGAATATTATTTCTATCAAAAGAAAGTACGTTGTCAAAACAGACAAATACACAAGGTTAATTTCTTGAAAGGTGGAAGGAAGAAACTCAATCAAGCACCATACTTGGTAAAAGGTTATAGGTTATTTGACTTAGTTGAATACCAAAAGGATTTGTATTACATATTTGGAAGAAGAGAGAGTGGTTTCTTTGATATTAGGAAACTTGACGGTACAAAAGTAAACAAAGGCTCTATTAGTTGTAAGCAGATGCGATTGATAGATATAAGAAAAACAATAATAATTGAAAAGCGAATGCAAGGCGCAATTCATCCCATAAACTAAAGATTTATGGGTTTCCTTGCGAGTAAATTTATGAATTGTATAGATATAGAATGGATAAGGATAATGTGGCTTCCTTTAAATAAACAACGTTAGTTTTGATTGATAAGCCTGCCCAGAAATGGGTAGGCTTATTTTTTATCATCCTATGTATATTTTCTGGAATCGGAGATTTCTCCGACTCCAGAAATCGTAAGTATGATTTTTGTGTTTTACAAAATATTCAATATAATGATTTTATATTGGAATATTTTTTATCTATATATTTTTACGGTAAAACTTTTATTTATATATTTGCATCGTATTAAATAATTAAATATATATAATATGAAAACTAATGTTGTTATGATCTCCAAGGATAGGGATCTTTTTGGTGTTACTATCAAGCAAGACACTAAAACGTCTTTCATGTCGTTGACTGATTTACAGGAAGCCTATACCAGGAAAAGGATTCAGGAAGGATGGAATGATAAGAGGATAGAGAATATACTTTCTAACAAGGAAAGTGCTGAGCGAATATACTATATTCTTGAAAAACAAGGATATATGATAGAAACAGGATTTCCTGTTTTTATGGAAATGGTTGAAAAAGAGTCTCTTATAAAAGTAATGAAAAAGTTTGGCGCTTATAAGACTGTTGGTAGGGGCGAGAACAGGAGAACTATGTGTAATCCTTATATATGGGTTCTTGTAGCTATGGAATTGAACCCTATGTTGTATGCCGAGGTTGTTACGTGGTTAACCGATAAGCTTATTCTTAATCGAATAGAGGCTGGTGATAGGTATAATGCTTTGTCTAGGGCGGCTTCTAGATTTAAGGATGTAGATTATGTTAAGATCGCCAAGGGTCTTAATTATATTGTTTTTAATATCCATGAAAGTATGATCAGGAATAAGGCCACGGAAGCTGAGCTAAAGGAATTGGAGCAAACACAAGGCAATCTTATATGGGCTATAGATATGGGTTATATAAAAAGTTTCGATGAACTTGTTGATATGATGAGGAAGATGTATAAGAAAAAGTGGCTTAAATAATGTTTTTACAAAAAATGTAATTTATTTATATGCCTATACACTCGTGATCGTGTTTTATTGTCGTGAACTCGTTTATTATTATGTTTGCGTTAGTGAATGATTTTTAAACTAAAATATTAATTATATGTTGCACAGACCGCAAGACCGGGTACTTTTCGTATCCCCACACGCTAAGATGGTGGATGTTGATTCCATCTTCTTGAAGGAAGGACAGATCGGTATTTACGATACTAAAGATACTTCCGAGAACGGTTGTAAGGCCGTGATTGATTTTACCGGTAAGCCTCGTAACGACAAGCGTTATGAGATCCGTATCGGTCGTAATGAACAAGCGGCTTCCCGCTCTATCTATGATAAGGATTTTTCCACGCCGTTATTCTCTTTGAACGAGATCACGGAGATCTACGCTTCTTGGCCGAAGAAAGATCATGCTTATGTCGATGATGTTATCTTAGGATACAACGGTGTGTCTGATGACACGGCTTTCTCCGTATCCAAGGGCGACCGTATCGCTATCCGCTTGATTCTAGCCGGCAGGGCTTTCGAGCTTCTTGGTTATGAGGGAGGTCGTATTGAGATCAATGACGCTATCCTTTTGGATGATTGTGATAATACTCCAAATCAATGCGAGGAGTGCGATCCTTGCGAGGAGGTTGATTTGTTACCCGCCGTATTGAAGTGTATCGAGCGGATGAAGAATCAACCTATTGCTGGTGGTGGTAAGGTATCTGATTATATTGATATCACTCCGGTTACAAGATGTACTAATGAGGCTACGGAGCCTGAGACGGAGGACGTGAACTTCTATTGTATGGAGGTTTGCGATACTGGTGATGACCTGGCCTTGGCTGAGGTTCGTGCCCAGTATCCGGGATTGAAGATCGTTCGTGAGAGCATCAACGGCAGCATGTCACGTTATAAGGTGATGAAGAAAGGGACTAAGCCTAATGACTATACTCAACGTCTGATCTCTATCATGAAAGGATGCGAGGAATGCCCGCCTAGCTATACTGAGGTTAAGGGCGGATACCTGTATTCCATTTCATTGGAGGATGACGGCGTTGATATGTCTACTACGGTAGAGTCTTTACCTAATGTGGTAGCTGATACGGTTAATAAGATGAGCCAGATCAAGGGATCAGGTTTGTATATTGCCGCTACTTCCAAGAAATTGACGGATGAGGAGATCTCTACTTTCGTGGAGGCTAATCCTACGGCTATCATCTACTATGTGGCTAAGACATCCGATATGTGCGAGAATCCTACGGTTCGTACCGCTTCATGGTCAGCTTGTGGTTCTTGCAAGGTATCCACCGAGAAGTATTATATCACGATCCCGGATGATGAGTGCGGTGAAAGTGCTTTGGAGGAAATCAAGCAGGCGTTCCCGGAACTGGAGATCACTGATTACGGCACTCCTGCTGCTTGCCAGCATAGCTTCCAGACAGAGGTATATACCAATATGTTGTGTGATGAGTGTGACAAGGTGTTCGAGGGATTCTTCACTAGCGAGGCTCCGGCGTCTTACCGTAACCGTATGTGGAAGAAATTGGAATCAGCACAAGAGCTTGGTACTAATTGTAAATGCGGTATCCGTTTCCGTGGCAAGGAAATGTTGTTATCTCCATCAGAGTGCTTGATGGATAAAATGACTTATATCGAGGATAGCGTGGAGATCGTAGGTGCTAGTGGCGGTTACCCCGATTCTTTGGATGAGGGTTCTCCTATCTGGTGGGATCAGCTTCACTTCGAGAGATTGTCCAGCAAAGCACCACGTACTCACGTAGGTGGCAATATGATGGATGATGAGTTGAAGGGATATGCTCACTTCAATGGCTTCCCGAAACATCAGGATTTCATGGGGCGGACGTTCATGAACGAATATAGCCGTGTAGAGCAAACGGCTCAGTACGTTGACTTCCAGATTACGCTCAATCCTCATAGATACGCTCAGGGATTCGGAAAGGTTATCGCTGATGATCCTATCAACTTGATCTTACGTGTACGTTACGGCGCTCATGAGGGCGTTCAGGAGATGATTAATATGATCGGTGCTGCTGCTGGTCTTGGACCGGCTATCGTAACCGAGCCGAAATAATTTGACCTTTTTTGCGTTCATAGTTGTAAATCCCATAGCGTTTCATATAAATGCTATGGGATTTTAGACGTTTCAACGCGACTTGTGGACTTATCGCTCGACGTCCGATTATAGAGGATGTCAACTCCCATCCTCTTGATATTAATAGCGGCGTTAAGATCTCTATCGATCTTATTACCACAATTCTCACACACAAAAATCCTGTCGGATAACGTAAGATCCTCCTTCTTCCAGCCACACGATGAACATGTTTTTGACGAAGGATAGAATCTGTCTATTACAACTATCTCTTTTCCGTACCAATCACATTTATATTCCAATTGTGAACGGAACATGGAAAAAGAAGCGTCAGATATAGATTTGGCCAATCTGTTATTTTTAAGCATACCCGATGTGTTAAGATCCTCAATGCAAATGATATCATAATTATTTACCAACATTGTGGTTATATTATGAATGAGCCATGATCTTTTGTTTGCTATCTTCTGGTGAAGTCTAGCTACTTTAAGCCTACATTTATCACGTCTTTTGCTCCCTTTCTTCTTTCTTGACAGATTTTGTTGCATCCTCTTTAACTTTGCTTGGCTTTCACGAAGATAATGAGGATTATCAATAATTGTATTATCAGATAAAGTTACTAATGTTTTTATTCCAAGATCAATACCTATTGTTTTACCTGTTTTTAGTTTGTTATATTGTTCGGTTTCTACAAGAATTGAAATAAAGAACTGACCAGAACGGTTCATGGAAACAGTACATGATATTAATCTTGAGTTATCTGGGATATTCCTGTCTATAGAAATCTTAATCCATCCTATTTTTTCTAATCGAACTTTATTTTCTGAAATCTTGAATTTAGGGGATGGAAGTCTGAATGACTGGTTTCCATGCTTGTTTTTAAAATTAGGTCTACCAAGTTTTTTAGATCTCTCTTTATTAAAATATTGTTTTGAAAATTCAATGAAATCACGTTGTTTCTGTTGCAGAGTTGCCGCTGAAACCTCATCCAGCCATGGTTTATTTTCAATTAAATCTGATTTCGATATGATTTTCGGATTAGGGTTTGTTTCTTTATCATATGAATTAAACGAACTAACGCATGCGTTCCATATAACCCTTGTACAGCCAAAGGTTTTCAATAACATCTTTTCTTGGGAAGATGTTGGATACGCTCTGTATTTATATGCTCGTTTAATCATTATATAAATCTAATTCCCTTATTAGTTTTTCGGTATTCCTTTTGCTTCTTCTTTGTCCATATAACCTAGTAGTAAAAGATGTTATTATGGATACAAAATCCTGCATCAGGTCATCTCTGTCGCTGTTTTGTGTATTTATTACCTCTATAGTCCTATTGTCAAGTTCCAATAACTTTTTAATATAATTCATACCGAATCTACTGAATCTATCAGAATGCTCTATAACGATCCTTGTTATAGACCTATCTACTAATAACGATTCTAATTTCTTCCTATTGTCATTCAATCCGCTACCTACTTCACATACTACTTTATCCACGATATACCCCTTCGCGGCGCAATAGGATAAAAGCCTCTCTTTCTGTCTTTCGAGATTAGATTTATTTTCAGAAGAAGACACCCTGCAATACACGGCGACTCTTTGCTCTTTATTTTCATCAACAACCACAAGTATGTGCCCATTAGGGGTTGTTTCGGTTTCCAACAATCCCTTCTTGATCCGATTCCATATAGTCCTATATGTAACCCTCTCCAGTTTTGCGTATTGACTTATCTTGTATTTCATGATGCAAATATAGAAAATATTCTACATATATAGTATGTTTTACTATAAAATTTATATTGTTTTATTATACTAGTGAATGGATAGAATTTATATCTCTTCCCTTTTTTTATTAACTTTGAGGCATAAGAACTTAAATATTGTAGTATGTCGGCTTTGAATGAGTATTTTAAGAAACTCGCTTCCATCTTCGGTAGCATGGGTTTCTCTGTTCCGCCAGATGACTTCTCCGGTGTTGTTATAGACGGAAAGACGTATCCGGTCATGATGAGGAATGACGGGTGTTACGTATACTTCGATGATAAAGGAGTAAAGAGACTTGTAAGCGATGTCCCTAGAAAGGACTATCAGTTCATTAACATCAAAGACGCCCGTGTGTCGATCGTCAACCAATGCTATCGCACGCCGGGTGGTCAGGTAGAGGCTCGTATCCATACCTATATGAATAATAAGGGAGAGATACTGGCCGAGAAGATATTTATCATCAACTCATCAGATATCGATATTCCTATCGGCAGTGAGTTTGATAAGATTCCTGATGGGTGGGTGGCTATAGATTGCAGTATAGCCGAGATGACCGATCGGGAGTTGATATTCGTAAGTAAATGTTATGCCACGGAAGGGGGGAAGGTCCAGATCGAGGGCGTAGAGTCGGTTGATCCCCGTCTGAATCCCGAGGTATCCCATTACGAGGTGGTGAATACGACCGACGATAGTAATCCTATCGGTACGGAGTATGACGCTATCCCCGACACATGGAATCGTATAGTATGTGATTTCCCTGATATGACTCAAAGGGAGATAATACCGGTTCTTAAATGCTTTGATACCGGTACCGGGAGAGTACAGATAGAGGGATATAAGATATTTGATTATGAGATGGGTACCAGAAAGGAATGGTATCGCGTCAAGCAAAGTACCGATCCTGAGAACCCGGTAGGTAAGTTCATTACCAGTATAAGTGATGACTGGGTTGAGGTTGTTTGTGACTTCACGGATATGGAGGATCGGGATATTGAGGTAACTGTAGAATGTTATAAGACACCGGCCGGTAAGGTGAAGCTGGAGGTCCTTACGTCATGGGATGGCAATATAGGAGTTAGGGATAAGAGTTATAAAGTCCTGGAGACTACCGATCCGTCACAGCCTGAGGGCGCCAGCTTCAGTTCCTTGCCAGATACGTGGGTAAGGACTGTCTGCGATTTTGATGATATGGAAGAACGCGACATTAGGTCTTACGTTGAATGCTACGATGGAGGTAACGGCCATGTCAAGCTTCGTAGGTTAGTTTCTTATGACTCCAAGATAAAGGCCAGATATACCCGTTTCGAAGTCCTTGAGTCGGATGACGCTGGCTTCGTCCCGGGGACCGACTTAGCTACCCTTCCAGAGAGTTTCTCTTTGGTTCCATGTGATTTCACGGATATGGAGGATAGAAACGTTCAAGTATATCGTGAGTGTTATGCTTTCAAAGGACAGCGTATTGAGGTGGATAAGGTTGTCTCTTATGACGGTGATCTAGGTGATAGGAAGGCCAAGTATATTGTACGTGAGAGCGAGGACGGCACTATCTTAATAGATCAGGAATATGATGAGATCCCTGTTGGATGGAAGAAATCTCCTTGCGATCTTGAGAACCTTCGTGACAGGCATGTATCTTACTATGATCAGTGTTATGTTACGGAGAACGATAAACGGGTTAAGATCCATAATATCATTATATATAACTCTTTAGGATATGAGTGGTATCATTTCTACGAGGTTACGCAGTCAGAGGATGATAAATATGAGGTAGGCGATATTAACTCCTCTATGATTGATAAATGGAGTAGGGTTGAGTGTGAGATGCCTGATATGGAGAATCGGTTCTTGGATACGACAGATACCTGCTATGATACAGGGAATGGTACGGTTAAGATAAGGCGTCAGGAGTCTATTGACTATAAGCTTAATGTCCGGGAGTTTGATTATAAGATCGTGGAGTCAACCGATCCTGATCATCCCACCGATACTACCCCTACCCAAGATACGGTTAGTGGCTGGATGGTAATAAGCTGTGACCTTAATATCATGGAGGTAGATGACTGCTATGAGGTTGGTGGTCATAAGATCCATTTAAAGGGATTCAGGACGGTCAATCCGGCGTTACAGGACATTAAGTCCATATTGTATGTCGTGTATTCCGATCACCCTGATTATCATGCTGGAGATGAGCTTAGTTCTATCCCTGAAGGGGCTAAGGTCACGATCTGCGATTACGCGGATAAAAGCCAAAGGCATATGGTCCCGGTGCGCGAGTGCTATGAGGTAGATGATGGCCGGTTCTATGTGGAGGGAAGTCGGTTGGTGGATAACAATATGGTCGTTGAGCGGACGTCGTTGATGGTGATGGAGTCATCCTCCCCGACCTACCCTGTAGGGACCACGCTGACCTCCATCCCCGATGGCGCTACTATCGTGGCTTGTTTATGTCAAACCTGTTAATATCAAGGCTATGGTTAAGGTATGTAATGATTATTATATGATTGACGCCCTAGCCGGCGGTGAGGTCATAAGGAAAAGGAAATATCGTCGTGAGAATACGATGATCGGATATAAGTGGTATGATTATAATGGAATCGAGGTAACTGACCCCATTGAGATATCACGTCTTGACGGATTGGCTACTAAGCATCAACGTGTTGATGAGGCTTATGATGATCATGCTATTTTCATGTCGTCAACCAACTACGTTAACAGCGTTTCCGGTATACCTATGGATAAGCATATGGTTGTCGTCGAATGGAGGCCGGAAAGCGAACAGGGGTTTGTTACGATGGCTCATGAGCAAGGTCTGGAAGGCGATAGCTATTATATCGTTGTCATCAATACAGGTGATAAGCAGGCTACTATCTACACCCCCGTAGATCCCGAGGATCCAAAGGAAGGCGCTACCCGTGCCGAAGATGACGCCAGCGTCTCTGTTGGAGGATCATACGTATCCATATCTCCAAGGCAAGTGGAGAGAATAAGAGTCACGTTTAGGGGCGGAAAGTGGTATTATGAGCTGGTGACTAAAACATATCCTAGCAATACCGGTGGTATTAAGATCGGTGATGTTGATTATGTTACTTTCAGGTATTTATGGGATGAGAGTTCGGGAAGGGATTTGGATACGATGACGGAGGCTCTCAACTCGAATGTCCCGACTATCGATAATCTTGGTGTTGGTTATAATGGCCCCGGTAACGGTGATGAGTCCGTAAGGAGCGTGCTTAAATGGGGTGGTGATAACACCGGGTCTGGTAAGGAGTGTGTTTGGATGTCGGTAAAGGATCTAAGGGCACAGCATTATTCCACATTGCCGGATGAGACGCAATTCATGGCTTATGCTACATGGTTCGCTTCTATAGGTACAGGTAAGTGTTCTTTTGAGCTTGTGGGTTACAAGGGCGGTACTATGAGCCAAGACGGATATAATTTTATAAATACCGGTGGATCTGTGGTGTATCAAAATACGTATGATTTTGTTTGTCATACCAGCAAAGGTTCATCTACGTATAAGACATCCTACGAGAAGGTGGCTCGTGTTACCTATAATAAGCTCACTAACGAGGTTTATATGTCCATCGGTGACGCTATAGATCAGGAGGATAATTATGATAAGTTAGAGCGAGAGATCAATAATATAAAGGAAAGACTTAGCGATGTCGAGAGCGAGTTGGCTGTCGTAAGACGTATAGCTGAGGGCAAGAACACGGCGTATATCTTTGATACGGTCGATGCCATGAATGAGTGGCTGGCGGTTCCGGAGAACACGGCTAAGCTCCGTGTGGGAGACAGCTTCTGGATCAGGGAGCAGGAGGTACCTGATTATTGGTGGGATGGAACTCAGGCTTTAGAGCAGGAAGGTCCGAAGGTGGATTTGTCTCCTTATTATACGAAAGATGAGATTAATAATATTGTTGATGATATCAACCAGAAGATAGAGGATAAGAGTACGTCGATCATCTTTGATACCTATATCCAGATGAAGTCTTTTGTGGATGACCCTACCAATGCCGATAAGCTTAAGGAAGGTACTATCTTGTTGATACGAGAAAAAAACGTACCTGATTATTATTACGATGGTGCTGGGATAGTTAAGATGGAGGCTGACGTAGAGCAATGCCTTTACGTTACTTTAGCCAATAAGCCTACGGAAAGCACCGTTAGTTATACCCAAGATCGGGAGGTGACTAATTTCGCTCCTGGAGCTATAGCTAGATGGGTTGACGCTGACGGTAATGACGTGTTCTATAAGCTTGTGGAGGTAGTAGGAGGCAAGGCTAAGTGGATTACTCTTATCGATACTAAATACGGTAATGTGACGCTACAGAGTACTTACGACAAGAATTATGAGATCGTAAATATCGTATCTGGGTCTAGGTTACAGGCTATAAATAGCGAGAAGAATGATATCAAGTTTGTTAATAGCGCTACGGGTAACGTGACTGTCGTGTTGAATGGTACTGTATCAGGGGGAGCCAAGAAGCTGGTGAGTATGCTGGCGGTGAACGAGGTAGTCTTGACCCCCGGAGCGGCGGTGTCGTTTACCCGGAACGGTGATGAGTTCGTGCTCACGGAGTTGTTTGGCGTTACTATCTTCCCAGATCTGGCGGATGCCAATCGTGAGGGTGAGTGGGTAATGAGCGTAGGTATAACCGGTAAACCGATCCTCATGGAGGTAAAGGAGATGCGTAAGTGGGATGAGAGTATAACTAAGGAACTTACAATAGATGAGCTTAACGAGAAGTTCCCTAACGTGGATATTGGGTTCGCTGTCGTATGTAAGACCATCAACAAGGTATATGAGATGGTTAACGGATACAAGGAATGGGTGTCTTATGGTATAACCTCAATTAGTTGATATGGGATTTTTGGTAGGATATGATACGGTCTTGTCCTCGGTGACGTTTTACGTTAATGAGGACAGGTTCCCTTGTTATAATGGGAGGAATGCTGATTATGTGCCTGATCCGATAGTAGATTTAGGTAATTTTAATCGTAATCTCAGGTTCTCGGCAAACAATCCAGGATTCGTGGACGTCGATTGGGGTGATGGGACAAAGGATCAATATCCTTTAGTTAAGATATCTGATGGTAGTTATAGGATTGTATTCAGGTCTCTTGACATTGAGTATAAGAAGAATCCGGATGATACCGTATGGTGGTATAAGAAAGAGGATGGTTCACAATACATACCGGTCCCTCCACATAAGTATAGCGATATCAGGCGTAGAGAGGTTACGATGAGGTTCTCTAACGTAATCAATGGGGAGTTCAATATGGATGGTATTGTCCTCCATGAGTTTCCTGTAGTTAATCTACCTGATATAACTTATTTGGCTATGGTCAGATCCGTTCTTAAAAATGGCGATATCCCATATGACAGGATAAGTAAGAGCGTTAATCTTCGTAATATACAGATGGGGTCTTTTTCTCATCCTGGTGTATGGAGTAATTGGCCAGAAGGTTTTTTGAACATGAAAGATCTGAGGTATTTCGGATGCAATAGCATTTTTAACTTCGGGGATGATCCTGATTCTAATTGGAGAAGATTCTCTGAATGGAAGAATCTTACAGAGTTTAACTTCAACTGGTGTAACATTCCTTCTTATGATCCGGCTTTTAATTCTATTCCGGCAAAAGGTATAAGCATTATAAGCGATCGGGATAATATACCTGTATTTGATGAGGTGGATAAGGTAGGGGATGATAAGACAAGCGTTACCTTTATGGGTGGTGGTAGCTCATGGAAACAAGATCTGGTAGGAGGGAAATTAAATAAGATCCATAATACGTATTGTTATTCAAGTGTGGTGCCGGTAGATGATCTTCCGGATTGGTTGTATGAGGTAAGGGAATTTAGGATATGGACTTTGCGTGATTATGGTAAATTTATAAATACGCAGGAGAGGGCTGACACGTTCGTTAACACGTTTTATGATAAGATAATGTCGTGGAGTTATATAACGATGTCACAGACGGCTTCTGACGGTAACAGGAATCAGTTTTATAAACTTACCTTAGATTTATATACTGCCGTAGCCCCTACTAATAAGAGACCATCTGGCGTTTATCAAGCCCCTGAGGGGTTTGTTAAGGGTGTTAGCAACGGTAATCCTACGACGCCTATGGAGAAGGTGTATGTGCTTACCAATAACTACGGGCAGACATGGGTCTTGGCCCCTGCCCCAGCTTCTAAGGCCGCCCTTACGAGGGCAAGGCGGGCTGGGAAGGCTAGGATTACCCCGTTCGTCCTTGGCGTAAAGGACGGCCATGTATCCGTGTTCAGCGGAGATGTATTGGATGATAATATGAGTAAGTATAATTTCGCCGACAAATACGAGGCCATAGATATCTGCAACGATCTAGGATTGGACAGCTCGCCGGTTGTCGAGTATTTTAGAAGAATAGAGGAGGGAGAGGTATGAAGTTGATATGTAAGGATACGAATAATGGGACTTTCACCATGTTCCCTCAGAGAGGTAGATACGCTCTAAGTAGTTATTATTATGGAGATAAGGTATCAAGCGTACCTGATCCCACACAAGGAGCAAACTATAATTCGAATATAGAGTTTAGGTCGTATAGCCCTGGGTTCTGTTATGTGGATTATGGTGATGGTACAAAGGAGCAATATCCTTTTGTCAAACGAAGGGGATCATCTATATATAGTTTAATATTTAGATCTCTGGATATTGAATGGAGGAAGAATCCTGACTCTACCACATGGTGGTTCAGGAAGGAAGATGGCAGTCAATATATCCCTATCCCTAATCATGATTATGGATTTGTGGGAGATCATGTAATATCTTTTTCGTTTTCTAATGATATATATAGTGTTATTTCTAATACTTTGAAGATGAGATCATTCCCTATATTGGATATTCCAGATCTTAGTAGTATAACTCTTACGGGTATAGGAGATGGAGCTGGGAATATACCGATTGATAGGATAAAGAGGTCGATAAACATAAATTCTATTTATATATCCGAAGGTAATCATATGATTAAATCAATTCCTGAGGAATGGAAATCTTTATCCAAGTTACATACTTTACAGTTAAATGGTTCATGTGATTTTAGGGATACGGATAATTCCAATATAAGAAAGTTGCCGGATATATTCCCTAATTTGTCTTATCTTGGTCTAGCCGGATCATTAACTAAGGTATATCCAAGAGAATGGCTTAATTTAAAGAATCTTAAAACGCTTATTATTCATTCCGGATTTAGACAAGACGGGTATGATCCTGATACCATGATATCCATGGATGAGATAGATAAGATAAATCCCACGTTGACTAATTTTTTGCATCTTGGCAGTTGGTATTGTTACTGGGATCAAAAGGATTGGCATCCGTATATGCTTGGGAAGGGGTTAGAAAATATCACTGAGATGAATTTTGCTGATAGTCCTGATATAGATCTTAGTAAAATACCTGAATATATTAGGGAAATGAGGAGTATGACAGTTATTTCAGGATGTATGGCATTAAGATCATTGGATCGTACGGATCTATTCGTAAATAATTTTTATGAGTATATTATGGGATGGGATAGTATTACTATGTCCGGTAATGCTTCTGATGGTAAAAGAAATCAATTCTATGGATTAAGGGTAGATATCTATGCTTCGTCCTATAAGAGTAATCATTATAGACCTTCTGGTATATTTCAGGCTCCATCAGGATTTGTCAAGGGTGTGTCCAATGGGAATCCTCAAACGCCTATGGAAAAGATATATGTGCTTACTAATAACTACAATCAAACATGGGTAGTAAAACCGGAGGATACTGTTTCTTTAATGTCGTTTCGTGGATATCTACAGGATCCATATATGGTAGTCGTATCAGGCAAGGATATTATTATAGGTCATGGTGATGTGTTATGCGATGATAACGCTTTGAGGTATGTAGCTTATGGCGAGGATGATTTGATGAATATTATGTCTGATAACGGACTTGATATTAATATCGCTATTGATTATATTGATAAAGAAAGAAAGGAGCTGGTAAATCATGGCTAAGACATTATATAAATATGAGGCTTCATCAAATAAGTTCGTGTGGTTCACTACATGGGACAGGGCACTTAGAAATTATTATACCGATGATTATAATTATGTACCCGATCCTGTCGTTGATAATCCTTTTAATACGTTTGTTGAGTTTAGATCCAGAAAGCCCGGTATGGCTAATGTGGATTGGGGGGATGGAATAAAGGAACAGTTTCCTATGACCAAGGTTCAAGGGCAGGATAATTATCGTATCATATTCCGTTCTTTGGCAATACAACACAGGAAAAATCCCAATACTACGTGGTGGTTTAGAAAGGAGGATGGTTCTCAGTACATCCCTGTTGATAATCATCTTTACGCTGATGGAAGAAGGGATGTGCAGCGAGCCGTGGTAATAGATTTTACTTGCGATATTTATTATGCTGAAATCAAGACGTGTAAGATGACTGCTTTCCCGATTGTGGATATACCAGGACTTGAGTTTTTGATCGTATCCCATACGATGTATGTTAATGACGGTATACCTGTAGACAAGTTGTCAAGATCCAAAAAGTTAATTTATATCGATCTTCAAAATATAGGGCAAAGAATGACCGTAATTCCTGAGGCTATAACTAGCAAGACTGAGGTATATTATTTAGATATGCTTGGCATGCTTGATCTTAGGGATATAGAATCTAGCGGGATAAGGAATATAAAGAATATGAAAAATCTTCAATCCCTTGAATTGTCCTCATGTTATTTGGATAGGTATATAAAGGAGTTTAATGATCTTCCTAAATTAACTTCGTTGAGAATACATCCTGGCCCTTCTGATATGTGGAATTATTTTGATATAAATACCCTTCCTTTTTTCGAGGTAGATAAGATAAATCCTAATATTACTGTTTTTTATTTTTTAGATGACTGGGTAAGTGGAGAAAGGAGGACGGGTTGGAATGATGATAATATGTCTGGAAGGGGATTGGAACATCTTACTAGTTTCGTTGCAGCTCATAGCAATAGTCTTAGAATGGATAAGCTTCCGGATTATATTTATGAGATGAGGGCTATTACATGGTTTGACGTGAATGCATCCACTCATAGCCAAAAAAGATCAGATGATTTCGTGAACTCTTTCTACGACCTTGTTGTAGGATGGGATCAGATTACTATGACATCCGTGGCTAAGGATGGGAAGAGGAACCAGTTCTATAGTCTTTCGGTAAGCATGTATAATGCTACTTATCCAACCGAAAACCAGCGTCCTTCCGGAACGGAGCAGGCCCCCGAGGGATTCGTGAAAGGCTCGTCCAACGGGTCTCCCGCTACACCTATGGAGAAGATATATGTGCTAAAAAATAACTACGCCCAGAGATGGACGATTAAACCAGAATAATATTATGAATATCAATATTTTAAAACTAAATTGGGGGGGGGAGGTAAAATCCTATTTGCCTTATGATGAGAAGAAGGATGTTACCCAAAAGGAAGGTAATAGAGGTATTCGAGGAATTATCTCCTCAGGATAATGGATATTGGACGGTTCCTGATGGGGTCTATGAGGTTGAGTTCGCGTTGGTCGCCGGAGGTCTTAATGGAGAATATTCCGATATATATAATGCCGGGAGTGGAGGTAACGGAGGTGGTGTACTGACTGGGACTATATCCGTAAATCCAGGTGTTACATATAGGGTGGTTGTAGGAGATATAGGTGGTGATAGTATATTCGGTATATATCAGGCTATTGCCGGTAAAGGTGGAAGAGGCGGATATGGAGTTAAAGGGGATGGTAATGATCCTTCCCCGGGAAATCCAGGGCAAGATGGATCATATGTTTTTAATAACAAATATCCTGACCGATACCCTTATCCTATGGGCGCTGGTGGTGGATCGGGAGCTTATACAAGAGGATGGGATAAAGGCTTTTTATCCGGAGGTAAAGGTGGCAATCACGGAGGAGGTGATGGGGCTGGAGCTGAGGATACTGAGGGTGTTACTATTAATGGCGAAAATGGAGGTAATGCCACTTATTATGGTGGTGGTGGTGGAGGAGCCTCTAAAGCTTCTAATAGTGGGGCTACGAGCGGTCGAGGAGGATCAGGTTATCGTGGTATTATTATTTTACATTATTTTAAAAATGGATAACATGAATAGAAATGATATTATAAAAGAACTAGGTTCGTATTTTGATATAGTGGAATTGGTATGTCCTCATACATATAATAAGTGGAAGGACAGATCGTGGCAGTTTCTTGATACAGCGTTTCTCCATAATCTTCTTATATTACGGAGGGATATAATCAAACAGCCTATGTATTGTAATAATTGGGACAAGCAGGGGCAGTTTTCCCAACGTGGTCTTAGATGCAACATCTGCCAGATAGTTAAGGATAAGAAAGATGTTTATCTATCCGCTCATGTATTGGGTAAGGCTGGGGATTTCGATGTCAAGTCGATGACGGCGGAACAGGCTAGAGGCTTGATCTTGGATCATCAAGATATGTTACCATATCCTTTCCGGCTTGAAGGGAAGGTGGGTTGGTTGCATTTTGATAGCCTTGATACGAGGAACGGTATACGTGCTGTGGTGTTTTAGGTACTTAATGGTATAGTAGTTAACTTTGCGAGTGGGGTATAAAATGAAAGACAAAGACATGATAGAGCGAGTAGGGGCATTGTGGAATATTGCGCTTGCGTATGGTGCCTCTTGTTGGGCTTACTTCCAGCCAGTGCATCATTTATTGACCGTATTACTTATAGTATTAATAGCGAATTTTTTGGCTAGGTTAGCGCAAAGCGTAAGGGGCTGGAAGCTCCGACGAAGCCGTAGAAGACGGTTTAGTTTTAAGAGATGGCTTAGGGAGGTCAGGTTAACTGATATTCTTAAGGAGTTCGCTTTGTCTTGTTTTATAGTAATGACATTATGTGTTATATATAAGACGCTATACCCGATCGAGGAGGAGGCTAGTATGATACTTACCGTAACCAAATATGGTGTGTATATAGCCCTTGTGGGATATGTCATGCTTTTCTTGAATACCATAGGGGATACTTTCGCTGACGCTTATTTGGTTAAGGTATTCAAGGCTGTGTTTAAGAGGATAAACGTATTCAAGATGTTTAGTTTTTCCAAGAACATACCTGACGAGACGTTTGACGATATAAAGAAGATTGCTGATGATGAGGTTAAGGATAAGTCTTAGGGCGATTGTTTGTTTAGGTCTGTCGCTATTCCTGTCCTCTTGTGGAAGCAGGAGGCAGGTTAGCGACACGTCTATAGATAATCGTTTGATAAGCAGGATAGAGACGATGATAGATGAGGTCATGGACCGGAAGATCGTAGAGATCAGGACATCTGATCTTAATGCTGATATTGTCATAACTGAGAGGAAATTCGATACTACGAAGGAGGTGGATCCATCCACTGGGGAGCGACCCGTGTCCTCCCAGACGGACGCTCATATCGTCATCGGCCGGCGTGATAGCACCGTGACAGCCGACTCCCTTGGTATTGATAAGACGAGGAATGATATAAAGAATATGGATAATAAGATAGATATCAAATCTAAGGATGTGGATGATAAGGATGAGTCAAAGTGGCCTACAGCTATTATCTTTATCTCGATCTTAGGTATACTAGTTGTATTGTTCGTATTATTGAAAAGATTAGGATTGATAAAATAACAGGTGTACAAGGCGCCTTATACACCTGTGGGTTATCACCCCAGAAAGGATTGCAAATGCGAGGTCAGTCCCGGATTCGAACCGAGGTATATGGTTTTGCAGACCACCGACTAAACCGCTCATCCAACCGACCGTATCGCGAATATATAATTTTGTCTTTGACCAAACAACCTCTTTGACCATATTTTTACTCAACTAGAATATCCCTTAAAGAGAATCCCTTATCTAGTATACTGTTTGAGGAAATGTCTTTTCAAGGTCTACACTTATTGACACCAAAAGGAAATGTGGCGGCTCCGTGAGGCAGGGCAGGAGGTATCCCCACACGGCCGGCCAGGAGCGGAGCGACTCGTAGCCCACCTCCCTTTTCCCCTTGGCATATTACGCTTAAGCGTTGGAAAGAAGTAAACATATCAATGCATTAACGTCTGATGTAGGTAGTTGTTTGTCGATTAAAGATCCATAGACAACATAAGTAGATGTCAAAAATACACTAAACTAAATTATTGATATAAGTTATTGTTGAGATCTTGATTTTTCAATCTACTACATATTTTCATATTAATGTAATTAAGTTATATACTTTAGATAATAACAAAGCGTTAGCTAACTCTTTTTAATCAATCAACTTATGAGATAAATAAAGAAAATCTTTATAATGAGACTCCCTTCTTAAGGGGGCGAAAGTTTCTTATATCACATGTCACAAAATAGACAACTGTGTTTATAAAAGAAGGTGGATAAATAAATTCATCTCTTTTCTTAACTATCCCTACGATAGTCTCCCTACGCAATGTCCAAGTTGGATTTCGACCATAGCGATCGCCGTAAAAAGCCGCGATCTTGACATACTCCCATCACTAAAGCAAATGGGATTCTTGGATACAAACGCAAGAAACCCCGATATTACTATCGCTGGAATTACTCTTGCTCTCCAATTCGGAAATGCCCTTCCGAAGTATATTACGGGCTGCAAGAACATCACGGTCGTTGACTCATACAAAACAACATTCACGAAGCATTTTATCAAGATGCTTCGTTTTCTTGGAATGATAGATGTTGTATTTGTAGGTAATCATTTTTTTTTATTTACAATTTTGATTCAAAATTAATCAAACCAATTCATCCACCTTCTAAAGTATGGTGGTTTTGTCGGTTAAATAATCATAAACAAAAAAATGAGTACTTTCACAAGCACTCATTTTGAAATGGCAAATTTTTTAGTACCTTTGTACTATATAAAAAAAAACATATGGCAAATTTAACATTAATATTTGATCAATTCGTCTCTTCCTCAGAAAAAAAGAGGATGTCAGAAGAAAATAGGGCCTTGAGGAGGGATTCCGGCAAGGTCATCTTACCTTATTTGCTTAATGACAATACTAATCCTTGTTGCGATAATCCTAGGATAAAGCGTCAGTCATCATCAAAGTCAGAGATACTGGAGAAGCCGATATCGGAGACGCTGATAGGCATTCTCATCATATGCCTTGACCCTATAAGGTTTAGGACGCTGGGGATCAAATACAACATCAAGTGGTTCTATTACTTTGTGAATGAAATAGTTAATTACTATATCAAGCATCATCGTCTTGGTGGTGATAATCTCGCCTATCAGGTAAGGCTTGTCAGGTGGCTTCTGCTTAGTTACGTGAACGTGGCTGTTGTCCACGGTTATTATGCTATGGTGAGGAAGGCGAAGAAAGAGCATCCTGATCTCTTCGTGCATAGCAATAAGGCTAGGTATTATTATTGGGATAGGTGTCCTTTAGACTACCACAAGCTAGAGGACGAGCAAAATATAAACAACCCGACCTATAAGGCTCATGAGTGCAATAGGAAGCGTGCCGAGGATATCAAGCGTGTTGTTTATGACTCCATGGATTCGATCAGGAAACGTGACCTTAAGGATTTCGTGTCCTCTAAGAATAATGGCGTTAGTATTTCTTTTAAGGAAAAGGTTCAGAACAAGGTCAGGAAGAAGGGCTTTGGTAATGTCAGTATCAAGACCATAGAGAGGGCTATAAAGAGCTATTTAGATGAGCGTGGTGTCACTTTCTCTGAGTTCGTCGATGGGGTGAGGAAGTTGGATAGGAAGATAAAGGAAGTCAAGTCCGCTTTTGGCAAGGTTAAAAGGATTAAGATCTTTGGCGTCAAGGCTTATGATTATGTGTCTGGAGATGAGATAGTTGATGAGTTTGGTATGGCCGCGTTGTCTGATGAGGTGTGGATTCCTGATAATAGCACACCGTTCCTTGATGATTATATTGAATCGCAGTATTTGTCTAACAATTTTAATTTCTAATATTATGGTTAATATAAAATCACATGACTTTTATACGGTGTTTGATGATAAGAAGCAACTTTTTAAAGTATCATCATTATTTGATTCTTTAGATGAATCTGAAGATATAGTAAAAGATTTGATGGATTCTGGCACATTCATGTATGTTGTTGACGAACGACTGTCTATGATATGGGTGGATATATTTATGATGATAGAGCTTCTTGGGGAATATGATGGTGGGGATGTTAAGGATTTGGCTATTAAATGCTCTTCTCTCTATTTGAAAGATAAGGTGATGCGTTTAATTGTCGATTATGTCAATTGCGATTCTGATGATTATGATGATAGCGTTGATCCTATATTGAGTTATTGTAGCAATCTTATTCATAGTGGTGATGGGAATATTGATTATCTGCCATTGTCCGACATGGTAAGTTTGAATGTAGGAAATTATATGTCAGATGACATGTTGAAGCTATTTGATATTGCCAAGGAAGACAATCGCATAATATCTATATTGTTTGTTTTGTTAAGTAGACCTTATGTTGACGATTATGGTTTTTTTACTCTTACTGATTTGCTTTCTATGATGATTGATAAAGGTTTTATTGGTGATCGTGATGATATAGTGAATGCCTTAGGGCTTATCTTAAAGTAGGTTTATTGTATTGGTATGACCCTATTTTGTATCTTTGCTTAAAAGTAGTAAATATGAATCAGATAAATATCATACCGAAGATAATTCATGATAAGTTTGCCGCAAGGATTATCATGGATGATTACGATATAGAAAAACCTATCGTTATTACTGTCGTGGCTAGGCGTAACGATGGTGAGTATAACACCCAGATATTGACATACCCGACATCGGGCGTTGATTATGAGGGTAATGTAAGGATGGTGTTTTTCGATGTCGCTAGGTCTCATGTTTGCCAGATAACATCGGTATTTATCAACGGGCATGAGGTTAAGACATATTATACCGATGTCCCTGATCTTGATATGCAAGCCCGTTATGACGACAGCTTGTGCCGGTACGACAAGAAGGTTAACATGAACGATATCCGCTTGTCGTTTCAAGTACTGGAGACACGTGATCCAAAGGTATTGCAGGTATTGGATGAGTCTGAGTGGGGGCTGCTGGAGGACAGGAAGGCGATCATCGAGATCACTACGCCGGGCATGTCCGACCCCGTTACGTTGTTTCTTGGCAAGAATCAGGTCAATACCTTTACTAGCCTAACATTAGGCCTCAATTGCTTTAATTACGATGATTGTAATGTCAAGTACCTTGATTTACCTGATGGTATATATGATATCAAGATCATAGGTAGCCCTTCTACTTATAACTTCAGTCGCAAGTATCTTAAGACGGATCTTATACGCAGACGTCTTGATCGGCTATGGATTAAGACTGATGTCCTATGCGAGGACAAGGATAAGGATCTTATAAATAAGATACAGGAGATGGAAACACTTATGGTCGTGGCTGAGGCTAACGTCAGGCTGGATAATATAGAGGCGGCTCATGAGATCATTGATCGTGTAGGAGAGCTTCTTGAGATGGCTACTAATTGCGTGGATTGTTGAATTTTAAAGATATAATTATGGGTTGTAATACTTGTAAGGAAAAGGCGTTAAGGGCCGAGAGAGAAAGGATTGAGAGAAGTATGATGAATCATTCTTCTTCTACCGCTGTTAGCGATATGGAGTACGCTTCTAGAAGAACCGCTGGTTGTATGGTTATGCAAGATCCGTTGCAGACCATGGAACGTGACGTGGTTAGTATATATAAGCAAGTTCGTACCAAGGGTGATGGCGTGGGTGTATCTTATCTTAATATGCAGAAAAAGATCCGTGAATGGATCAAGAACCTGCCGTATGGATGCCCGCCTGACGAGGAGGTACAGGAAATGAGAAAGGAGATTCTGAATGGGCGCGCAGAGCATATCAAACCTTGATAGGACGGATTTATGTAAGTCCGTAGACGAATGGCTGTCCTGCCAATGGGGTAGATATATGAGATACCATAGGTATAGGATCGGGAATAAGCCCGATATATCCTATTGGGGTAAGATAATTCGTCTGCAAAGGTCATTATGTGATAATGATTGCGGGTTATGCCCGGATGAGGTGAGATCGTTAAAGGAACGTGTTAATAAGTTGCTGGCATGAGAAAGTATAATTGTTCACATATAACTCCGTCCACTTGCGTACCTTATGAGGGTGATCTACCAGAGTGGTCAAAGCATAAGGACTCTGATGAGTGTGTTATGATCTCTGATGTGATAGAGGAGATATATGACGAGCTTACCCGTATCAGGGAGGCTATAGATGTCCGGGATCTTGGTGAGTCTTGCGTGAAGGTAAGTGGCGATAAGACTGTAGCTAAAATCCTTTACGCTATTGAGGATAAGATTTGCAATGGGTAATTAATGTCCTGATTTTAGGATATTAAAAATAGCCAATCGGTTTGTGTTTATCATCCCGATTGGCTATTTTTGTATGTCCGCCGACTCTCACGAGGGAGCGGACATAAAGTATTTAATTATTAATCTCAAAATTAGACTAAAAAATGAAGACGGTTAATGTTTTGACGAGAAAAATGGGTGATTTTAACGTTTTTCAAAGAACTAGTGATGGTTATTTTGATGCCAACAGTTTACTTAAGCAATGGAATGATAATCCCGATAGCACGAGAAGACGGCTTGATGATTTTATGAATAGTGGTAGAACTAAGGAATTTATTAGTGCTTTATCTGAAGATGAAAGCCATAGGAGAAAAATCGACATTGGTGATAATCAATTAGTTATAAAAGTAAAAGGTAAGACAACTAAGCATGGTAAAACTCCTGATAAGGTGTGGATGCATCCTCTGTTGTTTATAAAATTTGCCATGTGGATAAATCCTAGATTCGAAGTTCAGGTGTTGAGATTTGTACATGATCAACTTATAGATTACAGGGATAAGGCTGGTGATGCTTACAAGAGGATGTCTTCCGCTTTATCTAAAATAATTGAATCTTCAAGACTAAGAGATAAAATACAAGATTTGGCCAGATCCGTAAATATTATTGTCTATGGCCTTCATGAGACTATGATAAGAAATTCTGTTGGAGAGGAGGCTAAGGCTAAGGAGTTGATGGAGCTGGAGATTGATATAGCCAAGATGATTGAGTTTGGATATATAACCACAGAAGAACAGTTAAGGGATTATTTGTATAAGGTTTTGAGAAGCAAAAAGGCTCTTCCTTTGTAATTTGATTTTAAATTGTATCTTTGTGACAAAGTGAATCACAATGGTATACGGTAATAAAGAAATAGTTCGGACGTTCACCAGAAACAACCCGCCTGCCGGGTATGTGGGCGGCTCTGTTGACTACCGGGTCCCGGCCGATGTTTATTTTGGCGATACGCAGGAGGAGGCTGATAGTAAGGCTGAGGATGATGTCAATGCCAACGGTCAGGATTACGCCAACACATATGCCGACATAATACCGGCTGTATGGTATAATGATCAGGTATGCGATGAGTTTATTAAGAACAATTGCGTAAGTGGTAAGGGATCCAAAGAACAGGTATGTATAGAGGAAGGCAGGTTCGTCTCTTACGTATCCAAGAAAGACGCCAATGATAAGGCGATGGTTGAGCTTGGAAGGATCGGGCAGGGGGAGGCCAACGCCGTTGGGGCTTGCTGCGAGGACTGGGCCTCACAGCCTCTTCGTGGCTTGTTTTACAAGAACGATTGTGAGACCGGGACATCGGGTAAAGAAGGTATTGTGTATGAATTGCCAGCCGGAGCTGTCATATCTGATATATCCCAGATTGATGCTGATACGTTAGCTTATAGGAAGTTCATGAAAGAAGGTCAGGAGAAGGCTAACTCCGAAGGTAGTTGCTCCCCTGTATTCTATAATACTACGATCGGTGATTGGTTTGAGAAGGTATGTCCGTTTGGATATAAATCAGGTAGGGTATATTATTCTATCAAAGCCAATAGGTTTAGATCATGGATATCAGTAGAGGATGCCAACGCCAAAGCTCGTGAGGTTTTGATGGTAGAGGGGCAGGAGTACGCTGATCTTAATCTTGAGTGCGAGAAATGGATTGAGAATATTGATCAAGAGGATCAATGTTATTGGTGATGATGCGCGTTTAGTTTTCCATAATAGTTGATTTAGTGTTTGGAGGAGATTGCATGTCTCCTCCATTTTTTTGTATATATATCAAGGGTGATAAGTTTATATACTGTAATACACTTGCTTATATGTTGAATATATTTTATATTTGCATACCTATCTATTCATCTCGAACCGATAGGTATTATGTTTAATTTAAAATATTGTTCAAAGTTATGAAAAGTCGGGTTGAAATCAAATCTTCTGACAGGAGATTGATGGGCGTTGTTATACCTGCGCTCAGTGATAATGGTTTTGTTAACATCACTTTAGCTATGAAAGTCTTGTCTGATGATAGGCTTAAAAAAGGTTTATCTCCTAAGAAACTTAATGATATTATTAAGTATAATGGTTTCCAGGAGAAATGCAGGGAAATAATAAGTAGGCTAGAAAATAGGAATTTATGTAAGCAGACAAAAATCGGCTTACAAAATAAGACATTGAATCTTAGTGATTTAAATAAAATAGGGTTGGCATGCCGAAAGGGTAAGGGAGATGGTCAAACGTGGTATATGAACCCCTACCTTTTCCTTGTGGTGGCCATGGAAATGAGTCCTGAGGTTTGCGCCGATGTTGTGATGTGGTTTGTTGATAATATCGTAGGGGTAAGAAATGCAGCTGGTGATGCTTATATAGAGATGTGCAGCAGCGTATCTTCGCTTATAAGCGACAAAAGTAACTTAAAGGAATCGTTATCAAGAATTGCTAAGGGTATAAATTTTGTTGTTTTTGGCGTACATGAGGAAGGGATAAGAAATAGAGCTTCCTTCGAGGAGCTAGATATGATAGTATCAATAGAAAGAAATATATCTTACGCTATTAAGGCTGGATATATAAAAGACTATAATGGCGTTATAAACGATTTGGGAAGGCAATGGAAAGATAGATGGGGTAATCCTGTTCTTAAATTGAAGTCCTGATCTTATCTTGTTGTTATGGTTTATGGGTATAGGGGATGCGAATGACGTGTCCCTTATATTGTTTAATAACGTATGTTGTCTTGTTTCCAAACCAAATAAGTATCTTTGCTAAAAACATTAATATTATTAATATGTGTAATACAGGTGGTTGTTGTCATGATCATTCACGGGAACGTCCCGAAGAGTGTTGTCATGGCGTTAAGATAGATAGGTTTCTTAACAAATGCCCTAACGATCCTTGTGATCCTTGCGATCGGGATTGTCAGGACGAGCCTTGTGTTGGCTACGGATGTCCTATAGTTTTGTATGATAAATGCATCTTATACTCAGGTGATGAGTTGGTGGTGGATGGGATAGAAAAAGGCACGGATCTTTCTGTCGTTATAGACTCATTGAGGCGTATTATAGCGTCTAGGGATAAGCAGATAGATTTATACCATCGTGAGGTTCTGGATTTGAAGAAAATTATAAACGAGCTTGTCAATGCCGGTAATGGCGGCGGTGATAATGGTGCAGAAGAGGAGGTATGGTAATGAATGGTTGTAACAAGAAACAATACAGGCCTACTGTAGATGAGACTAAGGTGCCATGTTCTATGTATATGAGCACCGATTGTATTTATCCCGGAGACAAGGTACGTGTGGAGTCATTGGGATTATCTCCCAGCTGCGATATGTCTGATGTCCTTAACGCTATGATAAAAGCCATAAGGGACAGGGATGCTGAGATACTTGAATTAAGGAGAATGATTAATAAATTGATTTGACATGAGAAATTGTAATCCATGTAAGCCGGAATATAGACCGGGGAATGAATGTAGTATCTACAGTTCCCAGATTATATATGACGGTCAGTCTTTTCCTGAGGCGGATATCAGGAACGGTGATGGAATGAATAACGTGATCGAGTCTCTGGTAAGGAAGTTGGTAGCCGTATCTGGAGCAACGGCGTCCATCCAAAGGGATTCGTTTAAGGGAGTGCAGGTCGTAAGGTTAAGATACGAGCCTCTGAATGTTCTTAGCGTGACCTACTGCGGTACTATCGTACCTAACGACGGGTATGTGGTTTCCGGAAGATCTGTTAAGTTTAAGAAAAGGTATTGCATGGGCGATGAGTTCGCTGATGTTAATATCGTATATACTACATTGAATAGTAATATTTTAAATACTTCTTGTTATGGCTAATAGAGTATATGATACGGTATTGGCTTCCGAGTGCGACGGTTGGGTATGTGGTGAGACACTTAAGAAAGGATCTGTCCCGGCCGATAGATTGGAGCTTGACTCTTTCTCGGAGGCCGTCAGGGAGCTTATAGAGCGTTTTTTCGAGGAGGGATGGTTGCCGGACATGATCTGCGATCTTGGTTGTGGAGGCGCCAGTGTATTTGAGATTAAGCCTACTAACTTCGAGTATCCTCCTGAGGGCGGTGAGCAGATTCTGGAGATTATCGTAGGTAAGAGTGATAAATGGACTATAACTCAAGCGGAATGATATGAATAATTTAAAAGATATTCTTGCTAAGATCGAGCAAGGTTCCTCATGGGTGTCCTACGACAAGATTTCCGGTACCGGCCCTGATAAGGTGGCTATTAAAGTAGAGCCGGGATGGATGGGTAGGTTGCCTAGGGAGACTTACGTAGCGGTCGAGAAAGGCAAGGTAACGAAACTCGCTACCATAACCCAGAAGGGTATTGAGCGGGTGAGCGTAGATCCGGCCAATATCATGTTCGACATGGAGGGTGGGACGGCGGTCATCAACGCCAAGCTTAACTCCGCCTCGGTCAAGGCCTCCTGCCTTACCCTTGGTGGCTCGGTGAGCAAGTCCTATATAGTATCCATGAACGTGAACGGCTTATCCATGAAAGTCCCGGAAGAGGATAGCAGATATATAGTGTATGCCGATCCTGAGGATCCCGGAGCCACTGATTTGTATGAGGCTAGCTTTGTCATAGCTATGCCTAAGAATATGGATAACGAACAGCATCATGAGATGTTTGTCTTGAACGGTAAGGTTGTTAATATCAATCAACAGCCTAATGATATACCTTATATCATACTTGATCATGACTTCGATAACGTGACTAGCGAGAACGGTCAGGTTGTCATCGATATCAAGTCCAATACCGAGTATGATATCGAGCTGGTATGTTGCACTTGCGGTGATGGTAGTGAGCCGGAACCGGAACCACCCTTTAACGTGGATCCGCAAAGGTTGGCGCTTAATAAGGATGGTGATACCCAGATCGTGAGGGTAGAGGCCGGAGATAATGTTTCATGGAGAATAGAGGAGGATTGACATGGCAAGGGAAGTAGATAAGAATTGCGTTGAGGGTAATTGCTTTGCCATTAACGACAAGAGCCATGGGGTAGGCGATAATAAGCTTAACATCGTATACAAGGCTAATTACACCGGTCAGATCTGTACGGCTAAGTTCCGTATAACGTCAAAGGACGGTAGTGTTGTTAAGGAGTATATGATAGCCCAAGATGCCAAGCCCGTTTATTATAATATCAAGATGGTTCAGCCGTTTACCAAGGATGACTGTCTAGCCAACCAGCACGGTTCGGTTGTCTTGTATGTGGTTGAGGAACGGACGTACAAGTCGTTTATCTCACAGGAGGACGCTGACGCTAAGGCTATGGAGGATATAGCTCTTAACGGACAGAAGTACGCTAATGAGCATGGTGAGTGTATAACTGACATCTGGTATAACGAGGAGCAAAGGAAAACCTTTATCCGTAACAATTGTGATAAGTTTAGTGACGGTCAGGAATATGTTTACATCGTTCCTGAGGGTAAGTACGTGTCTTCTATCTCTCAAGAGGACGCCGACAGGAAGGCTCTTGAGGATATTGAAAAGAATGGTCAACAACAAGCTAATCTGGAAGGTGAGTGTAAGCCTAAGGAGAATATTTATTATGGTAAGTTTAGCAAGACCTTTACCCGTAACAATTGCGACTCCACTCAATACGGAACGGATGTGGTTGTTAATGAGACGATGGTTACAGGAGACTTTAGATCCATCGTATCTCAGGAGGAGGCTAATAAGTTAGCACAAGCCGCTGTAGAGGCTCAGGGTCAGGATATAGCTAATATCAAGGGTAATTGCGAGAAGATACCGGTATTTACCGGATCGTATTCTAAGGTATTCCAGAGAACCAATTGTCCTGAAGGTTCTACGCCTGTTGACTTTACCGTGGATGAGAAGATGTGTACCGGCTATCCGTTCACTTCTACAGTATCACAGGATGCCGCCAATAAGCTGGCTCAGGACGCTGTGGAGGCGCAAGGTCAGGCTATCACCAACGAGCGTGGCGATTGTCAGACTAACGTCTACTATAACGTTAGGATGGAGAAGACAGTCACTAGAAACAATTGCGATGAGTTCCATATCGGTCAACCTTACACTTATGTTGTAGCCGCTGGTAAGTACTTCTCTATTATCTCTCAGGAGGATGCTGACAATAAGGCTAAGGCCGATCTTGAGGCTAACGCCCAACAACAAGCTAACCTTGAAGGTGAATGTAAGGAGAAGGTCGTATATCATGGTAAATACAGTAAGGAATTTACCCGTAATAATTGCGATGAGACCCAGTACGGTACTAAGGTTGTTGTAGACGAGACTATGGTGACAGGAGACTTTAGGTCTACCGTGTCTCAGGAGGACGCTAATAACAAGGCTAAGGCCGCTGTTGAGGCTCAAGGTCAGGACGTGGCTAACGTGAAAGGTAAGTGTGAGAAAGTTCCTGTATATACCGGTACTTATACACGTACGTTTACCCGTAACAATTGTGGTACCGGTACTGGTGGTACTTATACGGTAAATGATAGGATGGTTGACGGTTACCCGTTCACGTCTACCGTATCTCAGGAGGATGCCAACAATAAGGCCAAGGCCGCCGTTGACGCCCAAGGACAGGCTCTTGCCAATATCCACGCCCTTTGCACGTACACCGGCCGTGCTTCCTTGGAGTTCACGAGAAACAACTGTGGTGAGTGTAAGATCGGATCTAAGGTGACGATCACCCAAGATATGGTAGAAGGACACCCATTCCAGTCTAACGACTCCCAGACCGCCGCTGACGCTATGGCTATGACCGCCGTACAGGCTCAAGGACAGGCTTTGGCTAACACCAGGGGTACTTGTTCTGACGCTACTATGTATACCGGTAGGGCTAGCTTCGAGTTCACTAAGAGCAATTGTGGAGCTAATCAGATAGGAGATCCGTTCACCGTGACACAGGATATGGTCGATGGTCATCCGTTCCAGTCTTGCGTATCGCAGGATGAGGCTAACTTGGTGGCTATGGCCGCTGTCATGAATCAAGGACAGAGGGTTGCCGATGAGCGTGGTACTTGCCATGAGGCTCCTAAGTACACCGGTCATTATAGTGAGGTGTTCGAGAAGAATAATTGTCCATCCGGATTGATACCTTCATCTGTTAACGTTACGGAGGCTGATGTCACTGGTGGTCCGTTCTATTCTTATGAGAGCCAGTTCGCCGCCGATGAGCTTGCCAAGGCCGCTGTCAAGGCGCAAGGTCAGGCTATAGCCAATGATCGTGGTACTTGTGATGAGCTGAAGATATATGTAGGTAATTATAGCAAGGAGTTCACTCCTAAATGTCCTACTTGTCAGTACGCTGATCCTATTACCGTAACCCCGGATCTTATGGGTCAGTTCTTCACCTCAACCCGTTCTCAGGAAGAGGCAGACGCTTTGGCTAAGGCCTATATCGACAGAATGGGTCAGGCGTTCGTCAACAAGAACTACGATGATACGTGCCATACGAAGACCGAGCAACCGGTATGGGAGACTATAGAGACTGTATGTAAGGACTGTATCTCTCAGTTACATCAACGTAACACCAATACCTGTTATACTGATCCTGATAATCAAGAGCGGTATATAGCTGGTGGTAATAATACATGTTTCTGGTTTGGTACGGCATCCAAGGCCTTTACCCGTCAATGTGCGGATGGTGGAGTTGGAAGCTCTGTTACCGTAACTCAGAATGATGTTACGGATCCAAGTCCTAGCTCTGATGGTAAGTTTAAGTCATGTGTATCCCAAGCTGACGCTAACGCCAAGGCATTGGCCGCCGTGAACTCTCAGGGTCAGGCCGTGGCCAACTCGAAGGGTACTTGTACTTGGACAGGAAGCTATACCGGTCAGGTTCAGAAGAACAATTGCGCTGATGGCGGCGTAGGCGACATGGTATCCGTAAGTAGCGACAGGCTGCCGGGACATCCGTATACCTCCAACATATCTTTGGCTGACGCTAATAAGAAGGCCGAGAATGCTGTTCGTGGAGCCGATGGACAGAACTACGCCAATAAGAACGGTGGATGTACTTGGACTTACGTGGCAAGCCGTGACTTCTATAAGAACAATTGCGCCGGAAGCGGGGTTGGTCAGAGAATAACGGTGACCTCTACGCAAGCCAACGGCGGTACGCCTATCACCAGCAAGGTTTCTTTGGCTGATGCCAGGAGCAAGGCAGAGCAGATCCTAGACCAGAAGGGGCAGGATTACGCTAACCAACATGGAACTTGCGTATGGACCGGTACTGGAAGCTATACTTTCTATAAGGACAATTGCGGTTCTTGTAAGCAAGGTGTAGCTATATCAGTTCCTTATAGCTCATTAGGATTGAATCCTATAACATCAACGGTTTCTCAGGCGGACGCTAACAACAAGGTTCAAGAAGCTTTCAGAAATGATTCGGCTACCAGAACCGCAGCTCAGGCTTACGCCAACAAGAACGGCGATTGTGAGGATACTCCTCCAGATTGGACTAGTTGGAGTTATGACGGTGGAAGACATTGCTCTAGTGGTGATGTTTGGGCTACATACAGAAGGAGTGATAGGAATGGATGTCATGCTGACCAGACAGAGGATCGGGTATATGAGTATTGCTCATGTGGATGTTCCGGTGGTTCTTGCGATAGCTGTTGTGATCCTAATTCTTGGAGTAGAGTAGGAGACGCTAAGTGTAGATCTGGCGAAAGTGTAGCTTTATATAGAAATGATTGTGGAGATGAGGAATATAGAAGCTATGGATCTGCTTGTTGTAATACACTTGGTTTCCAAGGAGGCTCTGTTACTAGTAGGAATTGTCCATCCAATAAGCCTTGTGGAGTAACGATTACCTATCCGGATGTACCTTCTGGATCTATATGTGCATCTAGTACGTCTTCTGCCAACGCTCAGGCTAGCGATAAGATAGAGACATTTAGATCCCAAGCTCAGGCATTAGCGGATGCAGGTTGTTCTGCGAAGGTTGGTAATGATGATCGATGGGGGAATGTCAAGGCTACGAACTGTCCTAGTAACTGTACTCCTAAGACTATCAGTTATAAGCAAATCGCTGGTAAATACACCGCCTGTACCAAGGACGAGGCAAACAGGATAGCCGACAGCAACCTACAGTCAGACGGCACCTCTTACGCTAATGGCTTGGCGCAGGCCGATAGATGTGATTGCTTGGAGCCAACGAAGACATGGAGCGCTTACGCTAGCGGAAGTTTTAATGGACAATGCTTAAGTATATCCGTAAGTTATGATAATCCATGTGGTAAATCTAAAACAGCATCATTTGATGTGTATTATACTAGATCTGAACCATCTGGAAATGTAGAATATTTCTCTACCACTAAAACAGTCACCATACCATCCGGATCGGGAACGGTATCAGGCGGGAGTGATTGTGTTAGCAATGCTACAAGCATGTATGTATCTAATCCAAGTCAAGGTGGAGGCTGTTAAAAACAAAAAAGGAGAGGTTGATTATCCTCTCCTTTTTATATAAACCTAAGATCTTTTCTATTAGTATGATTTAATATCCTACTAATATGTCTGGTACTTAATCCCGTTCTTTCCTTTATCTTATCATAGATATAACCCTTGGATACGTAAGCCGACATATCTCCCAGATCTTTTATAATCTTGTCATACATATCGTGCACCTCATTATATCTTATGATAGAGCTGTCTCTCATCCCTCTTTCGCCTATACCGTCAACTATGGCGTCATTGAAACCGAAGAAATTGATTATTGATCTTATTAGATTTATGTTTACTGAATTTTTTGTGTTTTCTTATTAATATCCATATCCGGGTTCTCATCCGTAGGGATCTGCAATTTGGTTACAGTTTCCCTTAATGTTTCGGAAACCACATATTCAAGAAGTTTGTCTGGGCATATGAAATCATAATCCCATTGAGATGTACATGGCTTATCTTTTTCAGCTCCACATCCCCCTAGCTCTAACGCCGCTTTTCTGTCGAGAGTTATAAGATCAACATTTATAGCCTCTATGTTAATATCTGGTATATAGATATATCCATCATTGACGTAATAATAATATTGATCTATATTACCATATTTACGTTCCTTGTTATTAGCGTATTTTCTTAACGATATAGGAGTAAATATAATATCATCCATGATGTTCGATACCTTTATAATAGCCGGTCCTATACGGGTATATATCATATCGGGAAGCCTTTTCTTGGATCTCATAAGTATCCGGCATAACTTAAACTCATCAAAGCAACAATCAACCTTCCGGACTCTCTCCATCTCCATGCAATTAATATGAGTATATAGCGATTCCTCGCCGAACAAGGTTCCATCAGCATACTTCTGGGCTATATAAGACCTTGCTTTTTGCCTTCCTATAGATAATATCCACCTCCTACTGACATGAGCGTCCTTATTGATGGAGTTCATATCATTTATGATCCTAGATACAAATTCTGAATTTTTCATGCATGAAATACTAAGGAGGGGATATACCCCTCCGGTTATTACTTCTTTTTCTTAACCTTGCCTCCACATTTCATTTGAGGTTTCTTTTTCTCGGAGACTTTGCCTCCTTCTGCCATCTTCTTTTTCTTAGCACATGCCATAGTCTTACTTTTTTAATGTTAGTGATACAATATTAGTCATTTCTATCGAAAATAGAATAAAAGAGGTTGATGAAACTACCAACTTACCGCCGCGGCACAGGCTGACGCACAGAGACTAGCACAGGAAAAAGCCAACGCTATGGAATGCGATTGCCCGGAGCAGAAGACGTGGTCATGGTCTGTATCTATGAATAATGATTGCATAAGTCATGAGCAACTTGTCACATCAAGAGGATTTACGATTACGTATAATAATCAATGTGGTAGATCTATATCTGGCTCTGTGAGTGGTGTAGGATATACACAAAACGGAGAAGAGCAGGTCAATAGCGCTAGCTTTACAATTCCCGCAGGATCTGGAAGCAAGAGTGGAAGTGTGTATTTTAGCCGAGAAGTGGTATGTGGAGATGTAACAATCTCTGGTCATGATTCAGGTAATTGTTGACAATCACTGCTGTGATGGTTTTTTAATAAAAAGGAGAGACTTATTAGCCTCTCCTTTTTTTGTTATACATCAGAATCTTAACAGTTCCCAGATCCTCCCCCAGAAACACTTATGGATCCACATTGTACTCCTGAATCAAAACCTATGACACCGGTTTTTTTACCAGACCCAGTAGGTATACTTACGGAAGTACTTCCAGCCGTAACAGTTTGCCCATTATCATTCCTGCCAGTAACAGTTACAGTTATTGATTTAGATGATCCACATTGATTATTGTAAGACACTTCATAGGAGCACCTTAATGCAGATGTAGAACCAGACAGGCCATTACAAGGATCACCGCTCAGCATAGCGTTGGCTCTCCACGTCTTTGTTGGCTCTGGGCAATCGCATCTATCGGCCTGAGCTAATCCATTGGCGTAAGAGATACCATCGGATTGGAGGTTATTGTCGGCTATCCTGTTTGCCTCGTCCTTGGTACAGGCGGTATATTTTTGTGTATAAATTTCTTGTATTAGGATGAAATCGTTATATTTGTGATATGAAAACAAAGTCATTTAAAATACTTGATCAGTACTTTCTTCGGTTTTATAGATCTATTATGTCTAAGAACGGCAAGAGAAGGAAACATACGATCGTGGACAAGAATGATATTCTAGAATGTCAGTCCTTGATATGGAAGGTTATACGTGATAAGTATCTGGAGAATGAGGGTGGAGTTTATATAAACAACATCGGCTATCTATGCCATAAGATCAATCCCAATCGTAAGATATATCTAAATAAGCTTACTGGTACTATTAACAGACGTGGGACGGGTGGATATTCTTATGTCCATACGTGTATTGATTTCATGCCAAGGAACAGGTATTTCCATCTCTATATTTCTCCTGCGTTAAACAAGGAGTGCAGACTGGCTATGGAGTCTGGAAGGAGATATAAGTTCTTGTACAGGGAGGTTGAATCGGAGAGTAAGGTATTTGGAGTTAAATGGGTGTATAAACTATAATATTTGTTTTTATGATCGAATTAGGTTTGTTCGTGAGAATAGATCGGATCTTTTTTTGTGTGATATATACTATTGTCTATTTTTGTATAAAAGAGTTTGTTATGACGATAAAGGGTTTATTGGCTGAGATCAAGGCCGATTTACATAAATACGATGATAGCGGGGCTATAGATACCTCGTCTGTTTATAGGTGGGCTGAGATTGCGTTGAAAAGGTTCGGGGGTGTTATAGCGGTCATGTCCGAGGCGGTTGTCAAGACCAACAACAAACAAGCGGTATTGCCTTCCGATTTTTTCGACATGCTTGATGCCTATAGGTGTGAGCCTCTTGTCTGTGAGATTCCGGGCGGCGACAAGGCTAAGGCTGACCTTCAACACGAGATCGGCTGGGTCGAGCGCACCGAGCGTGGGTTCCGTTGGAACTCCTGCACCGAGTGCTGCAAGGAGGAATTTGAGAAGACGATCACGGAGAAGATTTATATTGGATCCCATGAGGTTCGTTTCCATTATCATCATCCCGTAAGGTTATCCATAGGTCGTGGGTTGAGGCGTGATTGCGCCGCCGACAAGTATCGGGATAAGTACGATTGGGATAATTATGATATAACTATATCTGGCAATACTATGTATACCGGGTTTGATGGATTTATTTATATCATATATCGTGCTACGCCTAAGGATGATGACGGTCTCCCATATATACCTGAAACGGCGTTAGGTTATCTTGAGGATTATGTCGAGACGTATATCAAGATGAAGATCTTCGAGAACGCCGCCGTTAACGGTTTGATACAAGGGGCTGGTGATGCTTATAAACTATACGCCCAGCAGGAGCCGGGTAAGTTCGCTAGGGCCATGAAAGAGCTTAAGATGTCGATGATTACCTTGAATGATTATCGGGAGCTGGCTGAGGATAATAGGAGGAGGATGCTGTCTCATGAGCGTATGTGGCCCAACGCTTTTGATAAGTATATTAAACTTATTTAACAAAATACGATGATATGGCTGATTGGATACATTTAGATAAGACAAGTGGTACCGGACCTGCTGAGGTTAGAGTTACCGCTGATATCAATGAGACTGGAGAGATACGTCAGGCTACGTACAAGGTTATAAAAGAAGGCACCAAGGAGGAGAAGACGTTCGTGTGCAGACAGGAGTCGGTCCCGGTGGTTATTATCCCGGAGTTCGACTACCTAGTGCTTAGGTATATCTGGGCTGACGAGGACGGCATTGACTTTGATACGGCTACCGGTTTCGATAACACCGGCCTCCCGGACGTGGACGGCAAGCTGGTTGGTTGGAGTAAACAGTACCAGACCACGCAGGAACGGGTAGGTGATTATCTCATCCATGGTGGTGATAACATGGAATCGGGTAATGAGGCAGCTTTGATCCAGATGGGACCGTTGTTGGATGGTGATAATTATGATAAATTACCTCTTGAGATCAGATGCAGTATATACGGTAACTGGTATGGTGGTCGTGAGAAAGGTAATGTCACTATCAGGTTCACGGCATATAAGGGAGGTACGATGGAGAAACGTGGATATGATTTTGTCAATATCGGAGGCGAGGAGGTTTATACCGGTGACGCTCCCACTAACGTATCCGCCCATGGTGAGGATAATTGGCAAAATATAAAGACCTTGTATTCTAAGGTAGGCACGATGATCTACAACAAGGAGTCTCGTGACTGTATTGTAAGAATAGGTGAGTGATTGTTCTTTTTCATAATCATACAGTTTTTGTTAAGATCCGGCGTGTAAGTGATTATCCGCCGGATTTGCTATATTTGCGAAAAAGATAAGATCGTGCAAAATAACTCTAACATAGCGGTTCCCGATTCCGGGATGAACAGGGATAAGCATCCACAGGACCTATCCCCGTCTGAGTACAGTTTCGCCTTGAACGCTACCATAGAGGGTGACGATGGAAGCCAGCTTAAGATTCAGAACGAGCCTAGTACCCTTTTATGTAAGCGATTTGATGGCTATAAGGTTATTGGGTATAAGAATGATATAGCTGGTGATAACACTTATTTCTTTCTGGTGAATCCTGATAACAACACCTCTAAGATCACGTTCATGAGGTCATTGGATTATGTCAAGACCGTAGAGGATCAATTAGCGGGATCAGGAAAAGATATTCATCGTATCCTTGGCGAGAGGCTTGAGGAGTCGGATGGTCGTTTCGATGAGATATGTGATTTGATGGAGGTCTTGATAGAGGATGGGACCGATGATCCTTGCCTTAACTTCTCCATTCATCACCCGATTTTCGATATAGAGATCAAGGATGAGAAATGCGGGAAGGTGATATACTGGACCGATGGATATAATCCCCAGCGATATGTTATGGTCGATAAGGCCCTTAACCCGGATGATGATGGTGACTTTTGGTATCATTACCATGGGTATAAGACATGTGGGGATGACAAGCCAATAGAGAGGTGTAGGCTGGCCTGCGAGAAGCTGCTGGTGTTCCCGTTGCTGACGGCCCCGTGCGTGGAGCCTGAGGTCGTGGAGTTCGGGGGGAGCCTGCGTGCCGGGACCTACCAGTTCTGCGTGGCGTTGTGCGATGAGTTCGGGATTGAGAAGACCGGATATTGCTCATTGACCAACCCAATCATGTTATTCGACCGTCAAGATATGGTTATCCGCGATGGTTTATGGGGTAAGTCAACCAACATGGGTATCCGCCTTACCGTGTCTAATATAGATAAGCAGGTATCTCATTATAAGATAGGTGTTATACAGAACACGGTTGGGTTTAATGGTGAGCAAAGCCCGGTTCTTGAGTATTTCATAGAAGGTATACATCCGATAACGGAAAGGACCATCTATTACCTTACGGATCAGTATAGCGAGCGTACGACCATGGAGAAGTTATCCAAGGAAATACCGGTATATAAGACAGCCAGAGGCATGACGTCTGTCGGGAATCGTCTTCTTCAATACGGATTGACCGTGGAGAATGAATGGAATCTTCAACCGGTCGTTAATTTCTTGGGTCATTTCGTTAAATGGCAGACATCGATAGCCACGGAGAATCTGTATAAAGACGGTGTGGCTTGCTCTAAATACGCCTCTTTCATGCGTGACGAGGTATATCCGTTGGGTATAAGGTTCTTTACCAATACAGGATACAGGACAGCTAGATTCCCGCTTATCCCTCGTCCGGCCACAAGGGAGGAGATGGAGGTTATCGTTGATGAGGACGGTAACTCTGACGACCTGTCGGCTGCGTCGGTGCTGGAGAACAACCCGCAGTGCGCGGGGAACAGCCGCCGTCATCTTTGGCAGTTTAAGAATACGGCAAAGATCATAAACGACCCATCTTGGGGATTTGATGATTTTGGAGGAGAATGTAAGAATCAGTTAGATGTCAAGCAGCTCAGATATGTAGAGCAGGAATATGCCACGGTAGGAGAGACCCAATTCGTTATCAATACGATGGGGGAAGATGTTACGGTAGATGATGCTATTGATTATATCGCTGATAATATAGAGAACCTGTGTGATATCATAGAATCTAATGTAGGTATTACTGACGAGTTATGCGCTGCTATATCATTGCCGGAGGATCAAGACGGTATAAAGGCTCCCGATTTCCCTAGTGGATGTGATGATATCGAGAGGATAGAGACCAGGACTATATTGGATAAAAACTCTTTGGTGGATTCTAGGATTGATTTTACGTATAAGCTGGCTAGTGATTACGTGGAGACCGAACCTACGACATTAATACAAAGTAACGCCGAGTCTCAAAGGAAGTTTTCTGTATTGTGTGATTTTGATAATTACTCTAGTGGAGGCAAGAATATCATAGATCTGGTTCAAGAATGGCTGGATGGTCAGGATGAGGACAAATTCCCGTCTGATATAGACTCCTCCGCCTTGGTCTTGTGTCAGGATATGTCTAATGTCCGGCAGTTATATGATGAGGGTATATGTACTAATGGGTGCTCGGTAGGTGATCCTCATGTGAATCCTACTATTAACGATGTTCAACTTCCTACATTCCAAGGGGGTAGGTCATTGGGTAAGTGCACATATTTGTATCAATATCCCGGATGGGAAGGAAAGAAGCATACGGAGACGATGCTTGATCAGTTAATGGATACGATGGAGGCTTATTTCCCCCAATATGAGAGTCAGTTTGGTATCGAGAACGCCATGTGTCTTTTTGGCGATGGTGATAATTCTAAGTTCAATACCGGTATAACTACTGACTGGGAAGGTCGTGTGTCTGTGCAGAATGATATTGACGCCAAGACCAATTGGTTCGGTAGAAGCAGCTTGACTTATTTCAAGTTCTATCCACATGTATCCTCATACGCCAGATGGGTGGAGTTGGATTACGAGAAATACATAAGTGGTTTATCCGATCCTGATAACGGTATTATGTATATAGAGATGATGGGTAACTATAATTATCCGATCGGCGACTCATCATCATACAATAAGGTTCGTATAACGTTTTTCTCGGACAAGGAAGGTACCGTGGCTCCTAATCCTTTGGCTAATGATGCCAAGAAAGGTGTTATAGTGAATTACGTGGATCATAAGATATTTATGATGCCAAAGTACTTGTTCTGGAATGATGACAAGACTACTTTCCATAAGATATATGTTTGCATCGAGCCTGCGGTATGCGTGTTCTTCACCGGTTTCGCCATGAGGCAGGACATGAAGGAACTTGCAGGATTCTATACGGCCGGCACCGCCATTTTCCCTGCCCCGTTCTGTTTTGGCATTCGGCCACTGGAGGTGAAATACGTATTCTTCTTTACGAAAGAACTGAAATTAAGGAGATTTGTCACATATGAGGCGAAATGCATCTCATGTGGAGATAAACCCGCTGATTGTGCTCCTAGACCTTATCAGTATGGTGATTTTGGTTATTGGGAATCTATCAATAAGTATCCGGCTAATTTTGAGTTGTATGATTCAAGTAAGATCGGGATATCGTCGGGAGGATCGAAGAGGAAGGATATAATAGATTCTTTGACGAAATACTATGGGTCTCCTAAATCCGTGGGAGGTAAGTCTTATTTCACGGGTAATGGAGATAACGCTGAGTATCCCAATACGTCAACCACATTTTGTCAGAGACCTATACGTCATTACAAGTTCCCGGATAACTCTGTCGCTCCTTTTATGGGTAATCCGTCTCAACTGACCGGTCAATATGGAGTTGACTCCTATATTTATCCTATGGGGGTGATGCTTGATGACGATATCGTTAATGAGTTTCTGGATATAGCGGTAGAGAATGGCCTTATAGATAAGGATAGAAGGGATTCCATAATAGGATATGAGTTGTATAGGGGCGATAGGACATTGGATAAGAGCGTTATCGGTACCGGTCTGGCTTATGATATGTTTAAGTACGATGATCCCGACGGATCGGCTAACCTTTATCCTAATTATCCTTACAATGATTTGTCTGATGATATGTATATCTATAAGGATATTAATCGTGAGAATTTTATAACGCATCCGTTTAACAGGAAGGGTAATATCTGGTATTCATTCTTAAGCCCTGATATTGCCTTCAACAAGCCTGATGCTCCCACTGAGTGCCTTGTTGATGGTTATCAATTAGGTAAATCCTCCGGTATATTCAGGGAGGTGGAGGATCACCCTAAATGGACGATATTAGGGAGTAAGGCTTACAGTATGGCAACATCATTGGCTACGGTGGAGGCTATGGCTAATTTAATATCCGCTATAGCTGAGTATACATATCAGTCGGCTTCACAGCTATATGTCGGTGGAGGTGTGTTCTTTTTAGCCAACCCTGTCGGCATAGCGCTGACGGCTATCCGTCTGGCTACAGGTATCGTCAAGGCCACAGCCCAGTCCGTGGTGGATATAGGCAAGTATAGGTATCAGTGGTTAACGGCATTGATAGATAGGGGACCTAGACGGAACTATGCTTATTACTATACTTCTGTCGCTCATTATAATTTATTTTACCAAAAAATAGGGGAGTCAGAGTTACGTGGATTGTCAACGGCTAAATATATCAAGAGCGGGTTATATCCGGTAACAGATATCTCTTCGCAAGGGGAGACCGTAGGCGGTAAGCCTATTATCATAAACAACCTCGATCGTGAGCATTCATTGTTCATGTCATTTGGTATGGATAAGTATATGCTTGAATATCCGGAGTTGGTTTCAAGTTACGATACCAGCCGTATTCAGGATGAGTGTAATATTCGTAACGATGAGGTGGCTGGTATGACGCCTCATTTTATGACACGTGAATCTTTCGTATCCTGCCCCTATATGAGGATAAAGAAATATTCTCCGGCTCAATACGGGCAGATAGAGGATATCAGGTGGGTATCGTTAGGTGGTTGCGGGTTGATGGATGAGAATAAGCGTAAACCTGTTTTTGGAGGTGATGTATTTATATCAAGATTCTCACTTAAGAGGAAGATGCCTATGTTTTACTTGACTCAGTTCGGTCAGGGGGACATGATACCATTCCCTTATTATGATTATCGGAACATCGGGTATCCCCGTTATTTTGTTAATTACGACACCGGGGAGGATTATCTTAATAAGACCGATACGGATACCGGATCGCTATACTCTTTCCCTAGCCGGAAGAGCGCTTATGAGATGGTTTGCAAGACCGGAGATATGTATCTTAGCGGTCGTTTCTTCCTATACTTCTATGGCATACCTCAGTTTCTTGTGGAGTCTGAGATTAATTGCAATTTCCGTATAGCCGGGCCTGAGCCTTACGAGGGGTTCTATCCGGAGGTAGGGGATTATATATCATGGACTCAGGAGCGTAATGTCCCTATATCAAGGGATAATGTGTTTAAGATAAGTCCTGTGTATAAGAATCGTTTTACGCTAGGCGGAAGGTCATTACCAGAGACGTATGATAGCAATTTTTGGGACTGCGCTTACCAAAGACCCAACGGCGTCATATGGAGCACCGCCGACGTGTCGGAGAATGGCATGACCGATCCTTGGCTGTCGTACAAGCCTATGGATTACCATGAGTTCAAGACCTCTTTCGGGAAACTTATAAGCATGAAAGGGATAGAGTCGGATCAGATACTGGCTCGCTTCGAGAATCAGGTAGGGCTTTATAACGCCATAGACGTGTTGGCGGAGAGAATATCCCCGGAGAATAGTGAGCTAGGTACAGGTGGTCTTTTCGCCTCTCGTGGTATCGAGTATAATAATACGACGTTAGGATATTCCGGGACCCAGAGCCGGGATATGATCAGTTGTGAATTTGGGCATTTTTGGGTCGATTTAAGGCGTGGTCAGGTATTCAAGGTAGATTCTAATGGCAGGAATCTTACGGAGGTCACACCGGGGCTTAGAAACTGGTTTAAGGAGCATCTTCAGATGAAGATCATCCGTAGCCGGATATATAACGCCGATACGGATGCTGAGCTGTCTTATTATGATATCGATAACAAGTTCTTTGGTATAGGTCTGTCCATGGGTTGGGATAATCGTTTCAAGAGGGTATTGATAACCAAGAGGGATTACATACCGGTAGGGAATCCAAGCGAGTACCAATTCAGGGGAGGCCGGTTCTACAGGAACGGGCAGGCGGTGGAGCTTTCGGACACCAGCCATTTCACGGATGTCTCCTTTACCGTTGGATATAATTGTTTGAAGGGTGAGTGGAAATCATATTTGTCCTACACCCCTGATTATTATATCGAGCACCAGCATTATTTCCAGTCTGGCAAGAACTATTCTAGTGATAGTAGGGAAGTGGGATTGTGGTCTCATGGCTTAACCAATCAATCGTATCAGGTATTTTATGGTAAGCTATATCCGTTCGTCATAGAGGTACCTGTCCGTGAGCAGTATGTGAATAAGATCCTCACGAACTACCAATATCGGATGGATGCCAGAAGGTATCAGGATGAGGTTAATTACCAAATTCTTAGGACTACCGGATTCAATAAGGCATGGTTTTATAACGATACCAACAACAGCGGTGAGCTTCGGATGGTTATCGCTGACAAGAACGATATGAGCCAGCGGTTAAGGTATCCTATAACCAATGACGATAGTCGTGATATACTGGTGACGGAGGTTGATCAGAAGATAAATATAAATGACTATTTTAACGAGGTCAAAGACGATACTAATAACCTCCCGGTATGGATCAAGGATGTGAATGACATTGACCGGAAGATCGACCCTAGAGCTGTCGATTATCACCGGAGGTGGCGTGATCGTCTCCGTGGCGATTGGTTCTTGGCAAGGTTCGTGAATGACATTGAGAGTAGGTTCAAGATGATAGTACGTTGGTTTAGCAATGAGGAGAAAGTTTATTGATTTAGGTGATTATATACAACTTTACACCACAAATGTACCGAATTATTTTTATGTATAAATAATAATCTATATATATGTGTCATGAGATTAGTCGAACAACATATAATCAAGCGAAGCTCGGTATATTACAATGAGCTTCAAGACCTGTTTCATAAGTGTAAAAACTTATACAACAAAGGGTTATATGTCGTTCGTCAATATTATTTCCAGTATAATGATGATAATACCGTGTAAGTAGCTTACCAGAAGGTAGAGGGTTTTGGTGGAACCCGGTACGGATTTCTGTATAGATATATACCATTTTACGATTCTAGTGTAAAAAGGCATATAATCACCTTGATTTATTAACATATAGGGGAGGGTGTTTATCATTCCCCTTTTATACTTTCAAATGATATCAGTTATGGTTTGATTTCCGTTGAAACTGGTTGATTTTTATCACAATGAATATTGTGATTGACAATTTGTTTTATTTAATATTGAAATACAATAAATTTTAATAATTTGTTTATATGGAAGATTTTCAAGGTAAGTATGATGGTAATCAAATAGACAGTAGGCTTGATAAGGTCAAGGATATGGTTGGTGCCACGGCGTCCGGGGCTGGCGCTGCGGGATTGGTGCCGGCTCCCGCTGCGGAGAAGCGTACAGCCTTTCTTCGTGGTGACGGCACATGGCAGGATATAGATGTTCATGAGCCGGGCTTCTTGGGCGATAATCTCGATAGCGAGGATGATTTTAGAACTATATTATTTAATTTGGGCTTTGATAAGGAATTTACCCTTACCAAAGCGAAATATGATATAATAGCTTCTAAATGTGAGGTTGATATACCAATTCAATATCTTTTATCCGGAACATCATCGACGTATGGGGTTGGGGACTTGATATTAGTTAAGAATTCATCCGGGAATATTCAAGCCATGTTGCGCTCTGGATGCAATACGGGAACTGGAACCATTGTATCTTATCATGTAATGATCTATATATCCAGCGACCTTACCCATACGTCCATTGTCACCAGTCATACCGTACAATCGGTATCTAACCAAACCAAGGATATATCCTTAACGATTGGTGGTGACCCAGTCGGAGATAACAGGACCATCAACTTCTCTACGGCCGGTGCAGGGACCAAGGCTTTGATGGATGATGGAACTTATAAGGAGATAGGTTCTTCTGGAGTGGATATATCAAGTTATATTTTAGAAGGAATTGATTTTAAGAAAAATACTACCAAGGAAGGTTTTGACAAGATAAAAAGCTGTGTTATTAATAAACAGCATATGTATCTGTATTTTTATAATGCTGTGGGTGGTGATGAGGTTTCTTTCTATGCCGATGTTATCGCTGGTGTTTTATATGGAAATTTAAATTTGTGTGTATATGATTTTGGTAGTTCGAAGATTGTCAATATTGATATAAACTTACAAGATTATAGCATAACTGTTAATACGCAATGATATGGTGAAAAATAGATCTGCTGTTAGTAAATCAGGCAAGTGCCCTAAATCGGGGTGCATCAAGAAAGTAGGAAGTGATTGGAGGGTGGTTAGTAACAAAACTGGAAAGTTATGGCCGGCTAAGTACAGGTCGAGGGATTCGGCTAAGAAAGCTCTAGCGGCTTATCACATGCATTGAAAAGCGTAGGCGGGTAGGTGATATGAGTCATGTACCCGCCTAATGTTTTAATCCGCATCTGATTATACCTATCTTTGTAGAAAACGTGATTTATGGCTAAGAAAGATAAGAAAGAGGAAATCCCTTCATGGATAAAGGATTTGTATAAGGAAGATCTTGATCGTGTTGTAAGAGGTGAGCGTCCCATGTATTTCAGGGGTATGGATGATAGTCCTTTAAAGAACGTATCCCCGGAGTTTGATATCCTTAGTGGAGGATCCGCTGTTAAGGGTATGAATGGGATAAGAAGTACGTTGTCCCCGTTGAATAACGGTATGGGTAATTATAATTTCAGCTTCAGGGGTATAAATAAGAAGATAGGCGAGCTGGTTGATGAGGCTGGATTATATCTGCCTGAGAAATTAAGGCCTATATATCAGACTGTGGTGGATGCTATGTCGAGATCCAAGGATAAGGGGCTGGGTCATATCACGCAGCCTCTGGCCAACGCCCTGTACCCTGCGGACGAGCGGCGGAACCGGCGTCTGGACGGGGAGCATCCCGTTGGTTATGTGGATGCCATAGACGGCATATGGCCTAGGGAGAAATATGGGCTATGGGGAGAGAAGATTGAACGGAAGGCCGATGGGGGAGAGGTATATACCGTATCTAAAGGCGATACTCTTTGGGGCATAGCCAAAAGATTGGGATTATCTTTAGACGATATTGCGTCGTGGAATAGGGATATCCCTGATATCAACAAGATACAGATAGGTGATAAGATAAGAGTTTCAGACCCATCGCTGTCAATAGAGAAAGAGGATCATGATTTGATGGAGATAGTATCCAGAGAGACCGAGATCAATAGGATGAGCGATGAGGATATAATCAAGAGCGCTAATCATAAATCTAATTACGCTATTGTTGATAAAAAGAATAAAAAATTGACGGTTTATTCGCCGCATGGAGATATTCTTTATAGCACTAACAATATAGGGACCGGCGCCTCCGGTGATGATTATAATACATACACAAAGACAAAGAATGGGAAACTTGTCAGTGGGGCAGGTAATATGTCTACCCCAGCCGGTATAACAAGAGTATCAGGTATAGGTGAGTATCATGGTCGAAAATCGTTTCAGAGAGCTAGGTTTAATCCTAAGACAGGTAAATGGGATCATAACATAGCTTCGTCTATGCACCACGAGGCCTCTGCCGGAAGAGGCTCTAATGGATGTATCAGGCTTCTTGGTGATACAGGGAATGAGTTGTATAATTTTATAAAGAAGGGTGATTTTATTTATACGCTTCCAGAGAAAGAGGGAAGTAGATTTGTCATTCGTGAGGGATCTATTAATTATATAGCGGATAATCCTTATGATGAGGATTCCGGAGAGAAGAAGCTATGGGATGATTACAATGTTCACATAAATAAGGATTTTAGACCTTTAAATATAAGTATCAAGAATAGTGACATATCCCCAGATGTCTTACCTAAATGGATTTATAACGCTTATGACTCAAAGAATGGCGTCAATTCTAACAACGCGTTCCTTGGTGTTATATCAGCCATTGATAATATAGCCAAAATGGATAAGCTGGGTAATATAAAGGAATATAGCGACGCTATATCATATAACAAGGAACGTATCATGAGTGAGTTCGATATCGATAGCTACACTTATGATAGGATGGCTATGCTTGCCATGGGTATCGCCGAGCAGGAGACAAAGTTTGGAGTATCTCCCAGATATATCGGGAAACAGGCTATCGGGGATTTCGGTGTTGATATAGCCAAGAGATTTAGATCATTGCTCAAGGGTGATGGATGGAATGACAGGTCTTATAACTCGAAGGGTATAACACAGATAAAGATGGATGGAGATAATGATGAGACAAGGAAGGTTTATGATAAATTTGGTATAGATAAGGAAAATATCCTTAAACCGTATAATTCAGGTATAGCTACCATGTTGCGTCTGGCGTCTATATACAAGAACGAGGTTGTCGGTCGTGGTTTTAAGGATAATAAAGGTAATGATATAGACAAATTCGACGCCTTGCTTTATAAGTGGATGGGTAAGGGAAGGTTATTGAATAACGGCAAGGCTTCTCCTGATGATAATGATTATATCAATAACGTAAAGAAACATATTGGCAATTTTGATTTCAAGGTTAAATATAAGGATGGTGGACCTATTGGTGATGACCCGTTGTATGTAAGACAGGATGTATCTGATAAGGCTTCGTATTTAAAAGATATCTTAGGTAATGCCATAAGAAGAAGGTTGTACGAGAATGTCACCCCCGATGTGGTGGCCTCAAATGCTAGCCTTCCTGACAAGGTCAATGAGTTTATATATGGCAGAAACGGGAAGGCTAACGTTGATGAATATAGCGATCAACTATGGGCGAGATTTTTATCTCAACCTAATAATCTAGATGGCAATAATAAGGAGATACGGATTCCTGATAATGTCATTACTGATATTGAGAAGATGTTCAATCGTGACACTAAGGATGAGATAAAGAGGTTAGATAAGAAGATTCGTGATACGGAGCGAGAAATATATGGTTCCGATAAGCCGGTTACAGATGATGCTTATGGTAGGCTGGAGTTTTTGAAAAAGTCTAGAGAATGGGTAGATACTTTTGAGAAGAATCGTAATTCGGTAAGATCTGGAAAGCCTACGGTTTTTTCTGAATACGATTTTTATCCAGAAGCTGCTGGTGATCTTACCCCATTGTCAGGATTTGGTAATTTTACAATTTATAGGCGTCCGGATGGAAGGTTAGGTGTCTATGACGTATACGATTTTCATGGTGACGATCAGGAATTTCCTGTAAACGTAGCCACAAAGGTACTAGACGCTATAGGCGATAAGTTTGAGGAGAGAGGGTCGTTTGAGGATCATAATCCTCTTCTGGAAAGCGGGAAGGATGCTCTTATCCGTAACGCTATTATGTCTAAGAATAAGTTGGAGGATAAGGAGGATGGAGGTCCGGTAAATACAGAACGAGATTATGGTGCCGGTAAATACGTTATTGATCCTAGTAGATCAGAGGATAGTAAGATGGTTGTGTATGATGAGATATGGGACTATCTGACAGAAAAGAAAGGGATACCACAAACTCAAGCTATCGGCATCCTATCGAACATCGCCGCCGAGTCCGGAGGGGACACCGAAGCCCTAGGAGCCGCCGGTGATTTTGGCATCCAGCAATGGCTTGGTCCTAGGAAGAAGGAGCTACAGCGAAGGTATGGGAAGAAACCGACATTAACCCAACAACTGGATTATCTCGTGGATGAGTATCAAGGCAAGGTTCCGGGGTTAGGTTGGAATTATATCAATCAAGGCAGGTTCTTTGACAAGGACGCCCAAGGCAACGTGTACAACTATTATATGTACTCGAAGGCTGATTTCGATAACGCTACCAACTACAAGGACGCAACGATCGCGTGGAACCAAGGGTACGGAAGGCCTCTCGGGTCTACCTTAAGAAACGAGAGGCGGTTTGAGCTCGCCGATATGTTCGCGGGCAGGTATGGCGTCCCGGAGGACGAGCCGATGAGGTACGGGTTCGGGCAGCCGGATTCGGATACCGGCGACGGGGGGCAGGAAACTGCCCATGGTGCGGCGACCCCCGCCAATCCTTCCTTGGCTTCCCGTCCTGCCATGGACAGCTGGTGGGAGAGGGAGGGTCAGGATCTGCTATACAGGATGCTTGCCCAATCCGGGGCCAACAGGAATGCCATCGAGGATATCGCCAACAACATCAAGGATGACGACCGGTCGGAGGAGCAGATGGCCGAGGCTGAGCGTATCCGCAGGGAACAGGCGAAAAGGCAGTTGGTGCTTGACATGATACCGGGATTGATGTTGAATATAAAAGGGATGTCTTCGGTAAAATCCGGAGGAGGTCTTGTTGATGATAACAGGTGGTTTTATGATGAGGCTCGAAGAAAGCAGGTTGTCGACAAGCAAAATACAATGCGATCTCTTAGCGAAGAGAAGCATAAAATATTAAAATCGTCAAGATTGGCTTTAGAACAGGGCTTTATAGATGAGGATCAGTTTAGGAGAATAAATAATCTCCCTGTATTTAAATTAAGTGATGATGTAAAATCTGATGGCGGGAATAACAAGGAGGCGGAACTTATAAATAGTCTTTTTGATACGGCTATGTATGATAGTTTTGGAAAGTCTGTTAAAGAACAATCAGTCGAGGAGGAGAAAAACAGGAAGGAGCGGTTTTATCCTTACAAGCTCATGGCTGATTCATTGCTTACGATAGGTGATATAGCCACCGCATCTCCTGGGTTTTTGAGATTGATAGAGCGTTCTGGAGCAAGGTTGTATCCATTGTTGAATAATATCGCTCATAGTAATTCCATTCAGAAAATCTCTGGATTGTCTGGGATTGGCGTCGATTCATCGCAGATAGCATTGGATCCTGATGATGATAACCTGTGGAATATCCTTGGTGTTGCCGGAGCTGCGGCGGAACTGATAGGAGGTATGGATATATTAAGGAACACGAGCGTGATGGGGAGGATTGGGGATAGGTTGGATGATATCCTTGATATAGCCAATCCTGTTGTGACATTAGGAGGGCTTGCTGATGATGTGTTAAATTAATTGGTTATATTTGGTTATTTTTAAAATGTTTTTTTAATATGGAAAGATTGTTGTTTTTATTCGCTATGTTATTGACACCATTCGCTTTGATGGCGCAGGAGGTAATCCCATCAGAAGGGACTATCACAATTGATCTAACTACCTTTACCGGTATCATGACTTTCGTTACTATGTCAGCTACCCAGTTGGCCAAGGTTGTGCCGTATATTGACACCCATAAGTGGGCTAAAGTCCTATCCGCCGTAGTCATAGGTATGCTGGTTTGTATATTAGCGTGGTTTCTAAAGGTGTCTCCATTGCTTATAGGGAGTGAATGGTGGGAGGCTCTATTATATGGAGTGGCTGTAGGTCTCAGTTCTGCCGGTTTCTATGATTTGGTTAAGGCTATAGGATCATTATTCATAAAAAGAATTTAATTCTGTACATAATAATAGCATTTGCTGAGAGACTCATCGTTGTGAAATGATGAGTCTCTGTTTTTTTAAATTATCTTTGTGTCAGAACGAAATTAATTTGATATGGGCAAATATGTAATCAAGAGGAAGACACCTAAATATCAAGAGGCTGGGGAAGTCACCCCTATTATGCCCGGTAATGTTGTTGGTCTTCAGGGTATTGGAGTGGAGCCTTTGGTTTCGTCTACCCAGATAGGATTTGATATTCAGCAGCCTGATATTAATACCATTGATACAAGTGATTTGAACGCTATCGTTGACAGCAATAAGAAGGTTGACGAGTCTGGCAGTACGGATGTTTTTGACTTTACCACCATACCTTATTATGGCGCTGATGATATAGGATCTAGGTTTACCCAGATGGGTCGTGGTATAGGGCGTATGAGAAGCGAGGGATATGGTGATTTATCCACCGGGGCTAAGACGGCTAATGTCGTAGGCACCGTGATGTCAGGTATCGGTGGTGTCTTAGGGTTAGCTAGGAACGTGTTCTCAGGAATGGCGTCAGAGCAAGGAACTCGTACTAATATCAGGTTGGCTCAAGAGCGGGAGGCTAGGCAGAGAAGGCAATCCCAGATGCAGTATAAGGATGGTGGTGGTGTTTATCTAGGACCTAATAATAGGTTTGATAGCGGAAGCCTTACCGGTGAGTACCTGTATCCGTTACCTAAGTCGATGGAAGATCAAGCCAACGTAGAGGTCGAGAAGGGTGAGTACGTGACGCAGCCCGGAGAGGCGCCGATGGAGGCTATGGGGCAGAAGCACGCCGATGGTGGAACCCCCGTTTCCTTGGAGCAGGGAACGAAGGTTATTACCGACGACACAACCATAGAGCCGGATTTCGCTAAATACATCAGAGATACGTATGGGATCAAAGCCACGCCTAAGGATACGTATGCTACGTTAATGGACAGGTATAAGGCTAAGATCGGTCTTAAATCGGCTTACGATGATCAGAAAAAGGCGCTGGAGAAGCTGAAGAAAAACGATAAGATAGATGACGAGAATACAAGGCGTTTAAACGCCTCCGTATTATCTAAGGCTATAAATGATAGTAACGATACCGTTAATGGCTTAGAGGGAAGGTTTACGGACTTCGCTAATGTCATATACAAGGAGCAGGAAGACCGGAAGATGAAGAAGGATGAGGATACGTATTTCGCCAAGGGAGGTGAGATAGATAACATCATATCCAGATCCATGAAAGAATACGGTCTTACGGAGGAGGATATAGCTGAGGCTAAGAAAGAGCTGCTTAAGAAAGTGGCTGGTATTCGCCAGAAGATGGAGATAGGAGGCACGTCTTTGTTCGGTCGTAAATTAACTTTCCGCCCGATCGAGAATAGGTTCAACAATGATCCTAACTATTTCGGTTATCAGCGCCAAGGAACTGATGGCTCTTATGGAGGTATTAATACGGATGAGAGGTTGAATTATTATAAGACATTCAATCCGGTCGCTTACGATGCTTATATGGGAGCTTCAGAGGGCACTAGGGCTAGGGCGTTGCAAGACGCTATCTACGGTCAGACAAGTAGCTGGATGGGCTTGGCTACGGCTGAGAACCCGATCATCGCCAACGCCGAGGCGCTTCGGGATTACACGACGCTCGTTTCCTTTGGCGGTGAGGATAGTCAAGGTAATTACCCGGAAGACAAGAAAGCCGCATATCATGATAGGATGAGAGACAATAAATTAGGTTTGTTTACCACATCTCGCCCTATGATCGGTCTAGACGTTGTTACAGAGGAACAGCATAAGGCTCTTAACGATGCCGGTATCACCCATTTTAGCCAACTGTTCTCTGATAAGAACAAGGATGTCGTTAATAAGATACTTGGCGAGGATATGCTTAAGATGCAGGCATTGAGATCCATGAAGGGAATGGAAGGTCTTGATTTTATACTTGACCCTCATAAGGTAGCTCCCGGCCCTATGGATATAGGTGATGTGGAAGAACCTGATGTAGATCTTGGGATGCCGGAGCTGGTTGATACCAGTAAGCTCCCTAATACCAATGCTAATACCGGTACTAACACCGGTAAGACTAATAATGGTAACGGGAACAGGAATATAGTGGGTGGTGGTCTTGACTTCCCTGAGGTGTTCAGGATGACCCCGGGAGCCGTGACAACGGAAGGTCTGGAAAGGCATTACGCTCCTACCGTGGATCCGGTATTGAGATCTGCTGATCAGTATATGGTTGAGGCTAATCGTGCTTTCCAATCACAATTGGATCAGATGGGTAATGTCCCGGATTCCCAGAGAGGGGCTTTATCATCCAACCTACAGGCGATATTAAGTTCCAATATAGGTAAGTATATAAATGAGGTAGAACAAGGTAACGTGGCTCAAAGAACTTGGGCTGATAATGTCAACGCTCAGTCATGGGCTAATACGTACGATAAGAATATAGCCCAACGCCAAGCTTATCAACAACGGATATTGCAGGGGTTGGCTATTAATGACGAGAACTGGGCTAGGTATTTCGATAGCGTAAATGATGAGATCCAGCAGAAGTGGAATACGGCTACGACCATGAATACATTAAGGTCTATATTCGGGGATGTAAAGATCGGTTCTAATGGGCAGTTGATCGCTGATCCTCAAGGAGATATATTGAGTTATAGGAGATTATATCCTGCTCAGGAAGTAACTAAAGGCAAGAAAGGATAAAGGATGGCTTCACAATATAGTATATTAAGGAATTACGGCAAGTACGTATCACCCTACAACATGGATGTCATGATGCAGGGGATGGGGTACATGCAGCAGAAGATAGATACCAATCGGCAGGCTATAAACGAGTATGCTGATTATATTATCAATTCTGACATTATAAAACCTCAGGACAGGGAATATCTTCAGAACAGGTTAAATGGATTGATACAGGACGTGAATAACGTGTATCGTAAATCTAATTTGGCTTCTGACGGTATAGCCAGAAGTATACAGGCTCGTCTTGGAGAAGCTCTGGATACCCGTGTGTTGAATGCTATTGCCGGTACTAGGGAGATCCGGGCTTTTAGCGAGAAGATGGAGGATATGAAGCTGAACAATCCCAAGATGTATAGTCCTATAAACGAGGCTGAGGCTTTCGCCGATGCCGTGGCTTGGATGAATGACGGTCAGGTAGGGACACGTCTTAATCCTATACATTATACCCCTTATACGGATTATCATGCTGAGATTGATGAGAAGATGAAGAATTTCATCTCCCTTAACAAGGGGAAGAAAGTCAATGTACCGGTGACTGATGCCAATGGTAACAGGACGGGCGAGATGCGTGAGATGTATATAGATGAGATGAGTTACGCTCAGGTCAGGGATATAGCCATGGCTTCTATATCTGAGAACGGTAAGGCTCAGATGCAATTAGAGGGAAGATATATGGCTAGAACGAATCCTGACTTATTTAATGTTCAAAGCACCTCAGATTTCCTTAAAGGGTATATTGATGATTTCAGTGTCAAGGAAGAATCCATACGAGCCAAGCTAAAGGGCGTTGGCAATGACAAGGCCAAGAGGGCTAAGTTGGAGTCGGAGCTGGCGGATATTATCAAGCAGAGAAATGATTTCGTGGAGGAGGCCGAGGGCGTTATCGGTAGCAACTACAGCCCGGAGCGAGCCGGCATGTTCATGGTACGACAGCAGTTCCTTCGTGGCGTCGGGCTGAGATGGTCTTATAATAACTCATACGAGACGTTGGGTGTTGATGATTATTATTTCAAGGCTAATCAGCAGATGATTGAGAGAGCTAAGTTTAATGAGACAAAAAGGCATAATCTAGCCATGGAGAAAGCAGCGTTGATGAGAGCCAGCAAATCGGGTAAGTCGGAGAATGGAGGTGGCGGAGGTGATGACACGACCGGGCCTACCGTGGTTACCAAGAGCGCAAACCTTGACGATGTGAGCATAAGCGATGAGTTCATGAACGGGTTCATAGCCAACGAGAAGGCGGTGACTACTGGCATGGGTAATTTCGTTAAGTCATTATCAGATGACGCTAGAAGGAAGATCGACGCATGGGCGTCTGATCCTGAGAATAGTAACGTGGTCAAGGATATGGATAACGATCAGGTTATCATGGCTTATTTCAAGGCCAATGGAGGGTCAAGGAACGAGTTGCTTGATTACAATGGTCAGGATAGTTATTTGAAGCTTCTTGGATTAAATACCCAAAGAGGGAAGTATAATAAGATCAATGATGGATTCAATAAGGCGAGCAATGCTGTTTTGGATGGTATTGATACTATAATTCAGAGAGAAGCTAGATCGGACAGTGGGTCAGGTATAGATATTAGTTATGGATTCGGCACATTCAATCTTGGAGATATTAATAACAATGGCGATAAGGTTTTTGATATAAATGGTATAAACGATATAACATTAAATGATTGGAGTAAGTTGTCCGCTTACAGCTCTTTGTTAAATGATAATATAAACGTCGTTAATAGTAGCATTCAAGGAGAAGCTCCATATGTGTCGGTGGATTCAGGTCAGTCAAGTATTCTTTTGGATCGTGTAAATAATCTTATGGGAACATCTTTTTCTCTTGATGATATTGAGTCTATAATGTCTCTTGCCGTATCTGGGGCTAACAAGAATAGGCATATCGAGGAAATAAAAGACAGGTTTGCTGGTGATAATAGAGCGATCGCTGTCGCTACCGCTATATATGACGAGGCGCATAAAGAGAGAAATGATTTATTAAGACATAAATGGAGTCGTGGAGATTTAGGCAGGATCGCTGATGACGCTAAGCGCGCTGGCGAGGATTACTTGAGACAATATCGTCATGAGTACGCCGAGCGTGAGTATATCTTCTCCGGCGATTATCCGTCTAAAAGCCAAGCCGAGTATGATTATATAAAGATTAGTGACCTGTTCACCCGTGGTGGCGGTTTTATCCCCAAGGATAAGGATAATGCCAATACGAAGATAACGTTTACCATATCCCCTATAGGTGATGGTAATTATCAGATCATTGGCAATAATGGAGGTGATGGTCGATCTGTTGTTGAGGTAAGCGAGGCTGATCTGGCTGCGAATGGACTTACTTTCTACAAAGAGGATGTAAGCATCCCGTCCGAGACCTATGATTCCGGTGTCGTACCCATATCTTTCGCCAGCTCAAGCAACAACGCTTATGGGAAGATGGCTAAGTCATTGTTGGTAGCTCCATTCGCTTACGCTAGCGGGGCCAAGGACACGGTAATGCCTTATATAGATATGTTTACGAATATAAATGACGGTAATATCAGGAAGAATCAGATGATGATCGCTACTGACGTGTTGTTCGATAACGCTTCTATGTACGAGTTAAGGGCTTCCGGATATAAGTATAATAATGGTTCTTCTGGGATAAATGTTGATATATATAGCAAAGGAGGGGCTAGAGAGGGTAATACCCCGTTGTATTCAATTGATTTGGATGGCGTTAACTATGCTGATGAGGTAGCAAGGAAGATCGACTTCTGCCCGCAGTATTATTTGGTCATGGCATGGCAACAGATACTTAGCAAGGAGAATGAGGTGTATTGGAGGAGCGAGGGAAGATCTACTACTGATGATTTCGAGAGCTTCATCTCGCCCATAGCTGATATGATTGATCAGGAGATAAGAAACAGGAATAACGGAAATAGTGGAAATAATGGAAACAATGGAAATCTATAATAATACCTCTAACGGAAAGGATCTTGCCGAGAAGTACAGATATCCTACCATAAACGTAGATAATATAAAGGCTATTGGTACGGATCCCTATGATATACCGGATCGTGACCTGCCTCCGGTATTGGATCCGTATTCCGCTTCCGAGAGATCAAAGTCCCAGATACCGTCATTGTCGGAGAGGATCAAGAATACTGTTAAGACAAATTATTATGATGATATGAAACATATGTCCCCATTAGGATATATGGCTTCTGATCAAAGCTATAAGGGCAGGTTTAATCTTACTGGTCCGGAGATATCGTTGGAGGATTCAAGGTATCGACTTAGTAGCGGTACTTGGATACCTAAATACGAGTCTTATATCCCCGGTGTAGATAATGACACACGTTTATCTAGGAGTCAAGGTAGGACTGAAAAATGGATGAGAGGTTTGGGGAAATTTGTAGGTAAGGCCGCTTTGTATGGATTAGGTGGTGTTATTCAGCCTTTTTATGGTATTTACGCCGGTGTATCCAGAGGTAATTTTAACGCTGTTTTTGATAACGATTTCACGAGATGGTTGGATGATCAGGACAAGAAGATGGATTACGGTCTTGCTCATTATTACAATCGTGAGGAGCGGGATATGAATTTCCTTCAAAGCATGACTACGGCTAATTTCTGGTCTAACGATTTTTTATCCGGTCTTGCTTTTACCGCTGGAGCCATGTTATCGTCAGCCGTATATTCCGGCGCTGGATTGATGAACTTAGCTCGTACGGGAGCTAGGGCGGGTGTGGCTTTGGCTAGGATAGGCAAAGCGGCTTCGGATACCAAGAAAGCGTTCGGTGTCTACCTTAGGGCCGCCCGTACGGGACGGAGGATAGGCAAGGGACTGGACACTCTCGCTTTCCTTGGCACATCTACCTCGTGGGAGGCGTCTGTCGAGGCCAGAAGCATGCTGATGGAGGCTGAGGAGAATTTCAGGCAGTCTTACCGTAACGCTTATGGAAGGGAAGTCCCATATGAGGAGCTTATGAAGTTCAGAGCTGACAATGCCAATGCCGCTAATGCCGTATTTGCCGCCAACGTCGGCATATTGTCATTATCCAATATAGCTATGTTCGGCGATATGTTCGGCATGGATCTTGGTGTGGATAAGTTCATAAAACGCAATATATTTGGCGTAGGTGCCGAGAGGATGGATAACGGTACGTTAAGAGCCATAACACCAAAGAAATGGCAGAAGGTAGCCGGAAATACGTTCAATATCATCAAGCGCCCAGTGTCAGAGGGTCTGTATGAGGAAGGTCTTCAGGGAGTGGCTAGTAAGTCCGCCAAGGATTGGGTAGAATCAAGATACAATCCTATGGCTATCCGGCAGAATATAGGCTATATGGAGGCTATAAAGAATGGGTTCAAGGAGACGTACGGGTCTAGCCAAGGATGGAAGGAGATCGGTATCGGTATGATTATCGGATCGATTATGGGTGGAAAGACTATTGGGGGTATAAAGGAATGGAGCCAAGACATGTCCCGGAACAAGGGGATGGTGGAGGCCTACAACGCCAATGCCGGCGCCTTGACCACCGCCGCTGTCCGTGCTATTCGTGGCAGTATGGCTCTTAACGCTCAATTATCTGGTGTAGACACATCGTACGAGAGTGATGGTAGGATCATAAATAAGGATTTTAGTGACGCCGTATTCAATCGTCTCCGTTATGATTCGGAGATGGGGATGTTGGATGATACCAAGGAGAATTTCAGGACGGTAGTCGAATCTATACCTAATAGCGATATAGCGTCCGATATGAATATGACGGATGAGCAGGTTAATGAGTATAAAGCCGATCTTGTCAACGAGTTTAATAAGAAGGTGGATAATTTTACCATGGCCAACAGATTCGCCGACTCACTTACTGAGGGTATCCCGAACAGGTCTTTTAACGCCTATATCTCCAATATGGTATATAACGGTATTGAGGCTAAGGATAATTTGAATGATATCACCAATCAGTTAAACAGGATATATAAGACGGGTATAGGTGATGCCCTTGATATATACTCTCATCTTAATCCTGATTCAAGCAAGGCTCTCGAAAAACTCCGGAAGCTGACGAATGATATACGGAAGATGGAGAGGAATATCTTAAATACTCAACAAAAGGTTGCATCGAAGGAAGCAATTGAGTCTGATAAGACTAAGTTGGCTGAGGAGAATGATAGGCTTCTTAAATTGACGGAAGAAAGAATTGCCTTGGAGAGAAAGTTAAGCACGTTGATTAATTCAGATGTGGATATATCTAAGTTATCTTTAAATGATAATGATTCTAAGATTAGCGTCTCAGATCTTATGGCGGCTTATGAGACTATAGTTGATTTTGAGAATGCCGTGTCTACCCGTGGGGTCGATAATCATAAAGAGGCCATGGCGTTGCTTAGCGAGTATCGTCATAATCTTGTGGCTTATAAGAATATAAACGAGTCTCTTCGTCGTATGCGTGACAGAAGATTCATCCGGGCGCAGGAGCGCGGGTTCATGAAGATATTGTCGAACGCATGGGGTAAGACTTATGAGGAGGATGATAGCAAGTATGATTTCAGGAATACTGATAATCCTGAAGCAAACGCCCTTTACGCTAATGATCAAGCCATAGACAAGGCTTACCAAGATGGTCTTATAGGAGAGGATGAGGCATTTATGTTCAAGACATATAATCATATGATAGCCAGATCTATGGAGAATGAGATTAAGGCTGATGAAAGTAATATAGTTGAGAGGGTTCCTGATGATGAGGATATTATAAATCCTTCAGATGATAGAGCCAATGATATAGCCATAAAGATCTGGAACGGTAATGAGGATATTTTATCTCCTAGGGAAAAGCAGATATATGATAACAATAAGGATCGTATTAATAATCTTGTAAAAGGATTTGGCGATAATCCTATAGCTAGGATAAATAGGGCTAAGTCAATGATAGATAGATTAAAGATCAATGATAATGTATCAGATAATATTAAGGATAATATTGATGATATCATAAATGTGAATATTAATGGTCTTGATCAGGATCGGGTTAAGGAGGCTATAAAGACCTATAACGATCTTATGAATGAGGCTGACAATGGCAATGAGGTTGACCAGGATAAGCTTAATGAGGCTATTGATATTATCAATAATTATTCCGATGGTCCTCTTCTTCAATTCGTGGAATGGATGAGGTTGTATGATAACGGAAGTATAGCTGTCAAGGATTACGATAAATCCATACCTATGGGTGATGTCCTCACAGAGAGCGAACCCGGGACATCCACCGGCAGGACGGAAGTTAACGCCGCCCAGAATCCGGTGGTGTTGATGGCTCAGAAGAGAGAGATCGGTGGGGTTATGTATTATGAAGTTGGCGGAATGAGACTTGACAGGTTTATGGACAGTCTTGGGCTTAAAAGATCTGATGCCACTGATACTGATAATGGAAGGGTGATGGATTTCACCAACGGAACCGACATATTTACTGTTATAGAGTCAGATAACCACTCAAGATGGATGATTAGCGAGGATGACGCTCAGGCTTTCGAGAACGCTACCGGTGTCATATTGGGGCGGCAAACCGCCTTGTCGACCTCCATCTGGTTCATGGTGTATCGCAAGGGGCAGGATGGATCTATTGTCCCTTATTATACGGGTGATACGTTTGGATCTAACAACGAGTCGGTGAATCAGGAAGCCGTAGCTAATCTCCGTAAGGATAATATCGTAAGGTTTAAGATGGATATGTCAGATCCATATACCAAGGAATTGTATGATAAATACAATAGCCTTAACGCCGTTGACCCTAATTCTGATGAGACTAAGTCGGCTTACCGAGAGCTGGTTGATAATATGGTTATTAAGATCGTGGATAGCGACGGCAATTTCGTCTCGGTACTGAAAGCCAATGACCCGGATTCAAAAGGAAGTAACGCTGATTTAAGGAGTAGGGCCTTTGAGTTATATAGGGATAATATAGGATCTGTTACTGGCGAGATTGATATACCGTTCGTAGGTACAGTTACCAGTGTTTTGCCGGGAAGACCTAATTTTAGCGTAAGTGATGATAATGGTACGTTGATGGTATCCGAGAATGATTTTACCAACGAGACGGTTGGTAAAGTCGAGAGCGTAGGATATATAGAGAATGGGGAGGTTACGATGAGGGATGATATTAAGTATAATATATTCCCGTTCTGTACGGCTATCGTCAGGGACAAGTATGGTGACTATAAAGATTCACGTATCCCGGTCGTGGCTATAAAGACAGGAAATGGAAGAAATTACCTGTACCCCGTAAGATTGAAAAATCAGGATATATCGTCATTCTCTTCCATGATCGGATCAATGGCTGACAGAATTATAGAGGGTCTAGGTGGTGGAGTAAGTATTGATGATATAATGGATCTTAACAACGCTATAGCCAGATCCGGGCTGGATAACAAGACATATATGATTCCGTTGGCGGGAGACGTGGATGTTATCAAGGGACGGTTAGAGGCTGTCAAGGAAGCCGCTAGCAAGATGCCTATGACCGCTGACGTAAGAGGATGGATAGGCGATTCCAGGACTAAGGAGGATATTTTGATGAATGACGTTACGATTAATATTGATCTTAACAACGATCCTTTCATAGCTCCTAAGTTCAGGATGAGTATTAGGAGGGATGAGACATTCTTCGAGGAGACGGAGACCCCGTTCGTCAACCCGTCTGGTCTCCAATCGGGATCCGTCTCGCCTACGAAGGCTGCCGAGGACAAGTCTTTGGTTTCCGACGGTAATGTAGTATCCGGAGAAAATGAGGCGGAAAATCCTTGCTAAATTAAATATCTTGACTTATCTTCGCGGCGTCAGTCCATCACCTGACGAGTAAGATATTTAAAAGTTGGTCCCTGTCGGGTGTGTGATGGCCCCGGTGGGGACTCTTTATATTATGCAATTAGATTCTTTTTTACACCGGAAAATTATGCAAGACCTGCGCATCCAGCGAGTTAAGGTCTTGATGATGTTATACACCAGTCATTATTTTGTCAATAACAGACAAAGGCAGTTGCTTGACCATACATACGCTTTAAGCAGAAGTCAGGCTTTCGATTATATGACTGAGTTCAATAAAAGGCTTAGTGATAAGGTTGGTATAGAATGTACGATGGATATTCTTCTGCCTACCGATGATGATAACGCTAATATCATAATCGAGTACAATGGCATCATTAAGAAGTTGATGAGGGAAGCCGAGAAGCTGGAACTTGATACTGATGCTATCAAAGCCATGATGCGTGATCTTCTTGATGAGTTGAAGGATGATATTGATCTTAATATCCTGATATTTGACGTAACCCAGTTACTTATAAAATATAATCTATTTAGGTTGGATGCTATAACCGAGCAGGAGTTCAAGAACTCTTTTGTCAGGATGGATAGTAGGAATATGGAGATAAAGAAACTAACTTTATCTGATATCAAGAAGGTGGTGGAGATGATAGAGACCAGATATAATCGCTTTGTATGGTGAGAGAAGATAAATGAGAGTCATTGGTGGAGTAATATCTGCAATAATATATAAAACGTTAAACAATGTTTGAGTTTTATATATCCAGTTTACTGGCCGGGTATTAGCCTAAGTCTTGAAATAAAGACTACGTTATTGGAGAATATATAGTTACCTACGGATGTTTATCCAAGTCCGTAGCTCTAAGGTAGGTGATTAAACAGGGATTGTATTTGGGTTCCGGTGTTGCCTGTACAAAACCTTCAATAACATTGGCGATGGGTACTAACAGGGTTTTGCCCTGACTTATGTTGAATAAACATTTTATTAAATTATTTATTGTAAATGGTTTATGTACAGGATATAGATGGTAGACCCTTAATGCCAACAACGAGGCATGGTAAGGTTAGAAGATTGCTTAAATCAAAGAAAGCAACCGTGGTAAATCTTTGTCCTTTTACAATCAGGCTTTTGTATGATACAACCGGTTATAAGCAAGAGATTACGTTAGGCGTTGACACAGGTACAAAACATGTCGGTTTATCAGCTACAACAAAAAGCAAGGAACTTTACGCAAGTGAAGTTATTCTAAGAAGTGATGTTGTTGATCTTCTATCAACAAGAAGGGAATTGAGGAAGATTAGAAGGTACAGATTGAGATATAGAAAGCCAAGATTCATGAATAGGATTAAATCAAAGAAGAGAGGATGGATCGCTCCATCAATCCGGCAGAAGATTGATTCTCATATTAGGATTATCGGTTTTGTATATTCTATACTACCTGTCTCAAAACTGATTATTGAGGTTGCCCAATTTGATACTCAAAAGATCAAGAATCCAGAGATATCAGGTAAAGAGTATCAGGAAGGTGAACAATTAGGATTTTGGAATGTAAGGGAGTATGTCTTGGCAAGGGATGAGCATAAATGCCAACATTGTAAAGGAAAATCAAAAGATCCTGTCCTTAATGTTCATCATATTGAGTCACGCAAGACTGGAGGAGATTCACCTTCTAATTTGATAACATTGTGTAAGACTTGCCATAAGGAGTTTCATAAAGGAAATATCAAATTGAAAGTAAACAGAGGTGAGTCGCTTCGTGACGCTGCGGTTATGAGTATCATGAAATGGGAGTTATACGATGAGTTAAAATCTTTGTATCCAAACGTAAAAATGACTTTCGGATACATAACAAAATATAATCGTATAAATCACGGGATTGAAAAATCCCATGTATCCGACGCTTTTGTGATTTCAAGGAATTTTGACTCCGAGAGACTTGGATATTATTACAAACGGAAATTAGTTCGTCGTCATAACAGACAAATTCATAAGATGAAAGCACCTAAAGGAGGCAATAAAAGGATGAATCAATCTCCTTTTAAGGTTTTCGGATTTAGATTGTTTGATAAGGTGATGTTTCAAGGTAAAGAACGCTTTATTTACGCAAGAAGGCTTCGTGGAATTTTTAATATCCGTGATATCAACGGAGAAAATAAGAAAGATATATCTTATAAGAAATTGGAATATGTCAGTCATGGATTGATTTCTATTGTAGCAGGTTGAGATTGTTAGGAGATAGGGGAGGGTATACGAATCCACCCCTATTCACAATCAATATGTTAATCAGATAAGGATATTTTCGCTAAACGATAAATTCCATTTTTTTTGTTATTTAGGATTTAGTTTTTGCCTGTTCGTGAGGATCGGCAAAAATATTTGTACTTTTTCAGAGTAAACATAAGGTTTGTTATTATTGTTATTTGGCTCCCGTCCGCTCGTGAGAGTAGGCGGGATTTTCATATCTTTGTAACAAAACGATTTAGCTATGGGTAGATCTTGTTATGTTATAAAAAATAAGGAGGGTGGGGTAGATAATGTCCTTGCCCCGAACGACCAACCATCCGGATTATACCAAAGGGCGATGGAGGTGCTTGGCGACCAGAAGCAGGCCTTATCGGTCTGGGGTACGGCCTACTCCCCCGACTTCGTGTCTTTCTTTGGCGATTGGATGTCCATGCCATCGGAATATGACCTAGATAGTAACGGGGAACCTAGGTATGATGATGTCATGTCCTTTATCAAGCGGAAGAACTATTTCGTCGGTAATTTCATGGCCGATGAGGTTAAGGATATCAATAACACCCTTACTTCCTTGGGAGTCGATAATATCAACGATCTTAATGATATGATCATATCCAATTTCCTCTCCGGTGGTGATATATTTCTCAATAGGTACAATCTTGAGCGATCCGGGATGTATGACGCCGATGAGATTGATAATATCATGACCAACCGATCGGCGTATGAGCGGGTAAGGGATATGATGAGGAGGATTGTCGATTTTATGTCTGAGGGGGATCTCAATGAGAAGGATACATATTTCTTGTCCTCCGAATCAGGCCTTGGTGATGATTATATGATATATGAGGATGTGTATGATTCATTGGGAAAGAGAAGAGTCTTGAATCCAATGGAGGTAAGGGATACGATCATGAGGGCGGTAGGCGGTATCAGCGACCGCCGGGAGTTCGATCAGGCTTTCGCCTCCATCCCCTACCCTTCCTTGGCGCTTAGGTATCAGGAGGATCAGGATTACGCCGATCGGATGTATGACACATATCGTAATATGACCCGTATGGAGGTCAGGGATCAGGATGGGAATACGATTACCGACTCATATTCCAATAGCACCATACCGTATATCAGTATGCCTAAGGACATGAAAGGTCTAAGGGATAAGGTTGGGGAGATAATCGATATGGACGATTTTAAGGACATCAAGGATGTTGCCGGACGTTTATATGACATAGCCATGGATCTTTCCGATATGGGCGTTGATATAAGCGAGGCGATCAGTGATGAGATGGTTATATCCAGACCGGAGGATATCCGTGATCTTATGGCGTCGCTGGACGTCATGTTATCTTCTATACAGAATGGTGATCCGGTATATGATGACTTTATTTCCGATCTTGATAGGATAACAGGGAAAGGGAATCCGATATATGAGATTCAGGATACTTACTTTACCGGGGATAGGATGGTGTATGTAAGGTCCGGGAAAACATCTCCTTCCGATATGTATGACAGGAACATGTTGTATATGGGTGTGAATACGTACCATAACACGGCTCCGATAACAGACACCGATCAGGCCTATGAGGTGCTGGCTGATATCGGGATAGCCCAGCCCTCGTACTTACCGGCTGGCGTGGTCCCCCAAGGGGCTTCCCGTTCTGATATTGGCGTGGTCAGGGATAATATAAAGAAGCTGGTTATGTCCAATATCTCATCCTCGAATACCGAGAATATGATTCTTACCAGATTGATATACCAGCATCCCGTAACACTTAAGATGGATGATGTCGATATTGATCGGGAGTTCAGGAGATACGAGGCTAGACAGGGAAAGGATCGGGATTTTATCAAGTCCTGTGCCTTATTGAGGAGAACCAAGATCAAAGAAAGGTTAAAAAAGTCGGATTTATATAATAACGTCTTGCGTTTTCTTGATTTTAATGGGCTTTATAATGTATCTTTGAACCACCATGACAGAGGTACGTTAAAAAACATGGAGATGTCGTTGCCGGATGGTCAAGTAAGAGATCTCTTGTTTAATGTGGCTATCGAGTCCAGCGACAGCAGCATGAGGGATCTTTTCTATCTGGATAGACAGGACAGGATGATGGATGTCGGTTTTTATCGATATCTATACCAAAGGAATCCGGGTCTGCTCCGGGAGGTCAACGGCGGTGTCGAGGCGAGACCGGACGGTTCGTTCTTGGCTCGTGGGAGGTACGACGATTTCGTGTCTTTCCAATCTGGCCTATATGAGAAGGTAGGAGAGACGGTTGATGGATCAATATACAGGTTCGTCGATGATCTTATATACTCCGATCCATCATCATATCAGGATAGTATGGCACGAAAGATAGGTGACGTTACGGTAAGGAGTGACGATAACCGTCTATCAAGGGTAGAGGATAATCCCTCATCCAGTAAGATAATTAATGAATACACTGCTAATACAAATAAATTAATGCGAGATTTTTCGTGTGGTTAATCTCTCTTTGGCGTCGTGAGACGTTTTCTTTCGAGCATTGAAACATTGAATTTATAGATTTGCATGAATCCGGGCCGTAGTGATACGTCCCGGATTTTCCGTCTGGCTTATCCACCACCACTCCTGTTACGGTATCCAACGCCGGGGTTATCGTCAACAAGACACCTATAGTGGATAAGGTTGGGGCACATATGACAGGGCAGGATATTACGACTCCCGTGGCTTCTAGTGATCCTATAGTAGGGGCCTACACCGAGCATCTTGTGTATTATAACAAATGCACCGGCGTGTTCAGGATGTTGGGTCATACGGCTACGGCGGCTACCGCCCCTAGCGCATGAATTTACTAAGAAAGAACAGGGAGGGTAACCTCCCTCCCATTTAAAAAGATCGTTATTATGTTTAAGGATTTAAAGAAAGGATATCAGGTTTATACGTTGGATACCTCAGGGGTTCCTAAATTCTTTATGGGTACGGTGGTTAACGTCTCGGAGCCTAGGTTCGCCCAGTCCCAGTTAGGTCAGTATCAGCAGTTGCAAGATCGGGTTATGGATCTTACTATAGAGGTGGACGGGAAGTCCATGACATACGTAGTTCCAGAGAACCAGAACGTGGCTATGGCCAACGGCATTACGCTAGCCTGCTCCGTGGATCCGATAATGAACCACCTGAACGCCATGAAACGAACCAGTACGGATATCGTGAATAGCGTGGATAAGAATAAGGAGATCATAGAGGCATGCGACAGTATCTTGGAGGATATCAATCCTACTTTTAAGCAGACTAAGGATCAAGACCGAAAGATTAAGAATCTTGAGGAGAAGGTCGATAGGATGGGGTCTTCTTTCGATGAGTTAAAAGAGTTGTTAATTAAAAAATTAGGTTAAGATGAGAGTTATAGATTTAGGCAACGGCCAAGAGGAATATGATGATGAGATCTACGACCGCAGAGGCGGTAGGGGACGCTCACGCCGCTCCGACGGCACTTATATGGGTTACGATGGTGGCGTATATGATCATTACGGTAAGGAACGTGACGGGATGATGGAGGAGCTTGAGCGCCGTGAGCGTGATCTCGAAAGACGCGAGAGGGAACTGGAGCGTAACGAGCGGGAGCTTGAGAAACGTCAAAGACATCATGAGCGGGAGGATGAGATGTATCGTAAGGGATGGTTTGGTGAGCGCGACATCCGTGATGAGTACGATAGCATGGATCCTTACATGCGTAGAGGTCGTAGAAGTCGTTACTACTGAGGAGCAGACGCTGATGACCCGGATTATAAGCGGTATATAGACACCCATGGATATCACTTTTCCAAGGAGTTGGCTAGGGAGGCCGCTGATAAGATGCTTAACGCCGATGGGTCCAAGAGAAGATGGACGATGGAGGACGCTAAGCAGATGTTCGATAAATGCGGGGCCAAGAAACCTGATAACGCCACTTGGGGAGATGTCCAATATCTGTTCGCTATGTTTTATAGCGACTACTTTCCTAAGGTATTGGACTGCGACCAGAAAATAGTCAAGGCTGTCTTGGCTTATCTGGAAGACCCTGACGCCCCGGAAGGGACGGCGTTCGTAAGGTATCTGGCGGTGCGGTGCTTCGTCGGTGACACAATCAAATGGAGTGAGATGATATGATTTGATACAACGTTGGAGAACCCTGTCGGCGATAGAATACCGATGGGGTTTCTTTTTTTGTCAAGTATCTTATTATCGTTACATTTGTCAGGAGTAGGTCTTTTTGTTCATAGGTAGGGCGGGCGGGAATGAAAAAAAGGATATCCTCACGGACACCCTTCCCCTTGGTTGAAAATCACTTAAAACATTATGAGTTACTACTACACCGCAAATATAGATAAATAAACGTGAATAGCAATGGGTAAGGGGTATTATTGGATAGAACCTGTGGATCGGACGTTAAATGATTTTCAGTTTTATAAGGCTCGTATCGTGGGTGACCCTGAATATGACGAGAAGCATCATCGTGTTATATTAAGGACGGATAAGTATTTCCCGGTAGGAAGTATCTTCCATGTCCTTAATGATCCGGAGATGTTCGTTATAGAGAGGAAATTTAAGACATGGGGGAATAAGTATGTCATTAAGCCTTGTGAAGGTGAATGGGAATGGGAGTCTGTCCAGAAACTTAAAGACAAGGCTATTATATTCCGTAGCGGATTCCTGCACGGGGACGGCAGCTTCTAACGCCTGCCCGCATCTACCCCCCCCTATATTTCTTGGTGTGTATGTATATAGCTATATTTGAGCAAAAAATAAGTGTAATATGGCAGATTTTCAAGGTAAATACAATGGTAAGCAGATAGATCAGCTTTTGGATAAGGCTAATGATATTGATCTTACCAAATATGCTCTTAAGACGGATAATGCCCCTACCGCCACGAAATTACAGGCGGCTAGGACCATAGCGCTGTCCGGTGCCGTGACCGGTAGCGTATCCTCCGACTTCGGGAGTAATATTACTATCTCCACGACATTGGCTAACTTGCCTATCTCCAAAAGAAGCATTACGGCCACGCTATCAGCGGCTACCACCCTATCCGTGGCTTCAGGCATGCAGATAGGAGAGGAGTTGATGATCAGGTGCGTCCCATCGGCTGTGTTTACACAGGCTATACCAAACTCTGGAGCTTATGTAAGCATGAGTGGTACTTCTATAACCACTACGGCCAACAAGCCTTTTGAGATAAATATCTGGTGCTACGCTTCAGGCAAGTATAGCATCGCCGTTAAAGAACAAGATTAAAGAATAGATTATGGCATATACATATATAAACAGGGAAATATATCCCAATATGTTGGTTTTAGACGAACCTCTTGATGATAATTACGCTAAGGGTAATAGCTATGATGATTATATTAATGGCAATCCTGCCCCATGGATAGAGCTGGGAGAGGAGCAATTGGCGTTCAAGGAAGCTAATCCTAAAGCCACGGTTAAGGAGATCATTGAGGCTAGATTAGATGAGTCAAGGGTTCTTAACGAGGAGAAATCGGCTAAATACGAGGAGCTGAGATCTTATGAGACTGAAAATCTCCATGAGTTTTTCTTGGATGATCAAAATATTTATATCCCTGAATATGGCAGACGTAACGCCTTGTCTGATGGGGCTATAGCTGGCAAGATAACGATCATGGGTCTGGAATTCGATATAACGGAAGGCAAGATCTTGATCGGGATGATGGATAAGTATGATAATGATCTTATGTCGGCGTTAGGGGACAAGCAAAAGCAGATCAATCTAGCCACTACCGTAGAGCAGGTAAGGGCTATTGATGTCCAATCCGGATATCCAGACAAGATAAGTGTCACCACAGCATACGTCCAGCAACAGGCGAAGGAGAAGGACGCCTCTGATCCTCAGAAGGTGGCTGTAAAATTTTCTAGAATGGTGGTTAATAATAAAGACTTATCCTTATCCTCTAACGATAAATTGGATGTTAAGGTCCTATTCCCCATATGGGGACAAGAAGGGGCGGAGTTCGGGCTATCCGTGGATACCGGATTTTGTCTTAGGGTGGTTAAGGAGGATACGGATATCCTTTATGAGGTTATCCAACAACATACGCTGTCGGAGGAATGGGAACCCGGACTAAATACGGCTTCCTTGTATAAGGTTATTGATAAGGAACATGCCGGTACTATAGGGGATCCTATCCCGTATTTCCCTCCAATGGAGATATTCAAGGATAAATATTACATCCAGAACGCTGATGTGTATAAGTGTACTAGGGATAGCGGAACTCCTCTCAGCCATAATCTACAGGATTTAATAGGTCTGTACGTGGAGCGGGTGTAGTCGTAGTGCTATCTATCCCCCCCCCATATTTTATGGCTAACATTATATAAGTTATTTTTGGCATAATAAAAGGACATTTATAAATATATTTAAGTATGGCATCACAAAAATTTGGTTTTGTAACAGTCGATCCGGTATCAGGATCAGGTGATCAGGCGGTATCTATATCAGGAGATAAATATACAGGTCGTCTTGAGCGTACAGCTAATCTTATTGTCGTTACTAACGGTGGCGTTCAAAAAGCGTTGGTAGTTAATCAGGCCGCCGCCGCTGAGTCCGTGACTTCGGATAGTCCTACGGCCACTGTCGCTAAAACCGGTGGTAATGTAACTATCACAGGTAAGTCTAATAGTACTAAGCTTACTTTCGCTGCTACTCCGGCGGAGGAGAATGGCCTGACTTTACAGCTCCCCGAGAATTATACGGCGGCTGGTAAGCAGACAGCTAACGGCGCTATTATCGCTGACGATCCTGGTGCTACCGGAGAGTTTGTTTGGAGTATTACTATCTCCAATGTTCCTACCAATGTCTCTATCGAGGAGTTGGTGGCTATGCTAAGCGTAATGGCTGCCGGTGGACAAAAGGCGCAAGTTACCATCACTCAAGCCGCTGGTGACTCTACTCTTGAGATTGATAAGGAAACTATCAATTTGGATGTTAACGGTTCCGCTCAGACAGTTAACGTAACATCTAACGATGAGTGGACATGGAAAAATGCTGCCTCTAGAACCGTGATGAGGATGTTAGGAAGATTATAATCGATTTTCATTGTTTATTCAAACCCCGATCGACTTAAGCTGATTGGGGTTTGTTTGTTTTAGTATATTTGTAAGAAAAAGATTATGGCTAATATAGATGATTATTTAGTGGCTTCTTATAGATGTAATGGTAAGGGCAACAGTGACGCAGATAGAGACGTGTTAAAGGACTTGTCTGGAAACGGTCACGATATTGTGTTGAAGAATTTTGGGTTTACGCTTGGTTCTGGATACGAAGGTGGCGCTCTTGTATTTGATGGTATTGATGATTATGGTATATGCGAGAATTTCCCGGCCATCAATGATTTTACGTTTGTATATAAAAGAATTAATTTGAATCCTTCTAAATCCACTAATTGCTTTTTATCTAAAAGTGTATCAACGAATCAGGCTCAGCAATTTTGTAGTGAATTAGCGTATTCCAAAAATGTATATGTACGTCTTGGTAGTAAGGATATTGCTGTAAAAGATATATATAACCCTGAATTATCGATCGTTTATGTAACTAAGGAGTCTTACAATGGAGAGATGGATCTTGTATCTTCAAATTATACATCAACCGTGGATAATTTATATATAGGCACTTTCTCTAGGGGTGTTCAAGCTTATGTGTGGAATGGAGCTCTTTATGCTCTTGATATTTATGATAGGACATTAAGCGATGAGTATTTACAAAAAGCATTAAATAGGATGAATGATATAGATATTAATTGGAAAGACGGGGTAGGCGAGGTGACGGACCAGCACTTGACCGTCAGCCCCGGGTCCGGGACCGGTAACGCCGCTGTTTCTTTTGGTTCGGTAATGAACAAAGGTCTTGATCGTACCCTTGAGCTGGAGATAACAACTCCAAAAGGTATTAAGAAGACGCTTACGGTGAATCAGGAGGGATGTAGGCAGGCTTATATCACGAGTGACGGGAAACGGTGGTTAACCAGCGATAACCGGGTGTATGGGGTACTGAAGAGTGACGCTCCATGCGAGTGTTTTGATGTTATATCTAATAAGGTCAATTTTATTATAGATGACAATAATTCTGATCCGTTGATAAATTCCAGCGGTGACACCTCATGGATCAAAGGCAGGAGGTGTCTGGTGAAGAAAGCGGATACCGGGGTCGCCATTTGCTATCTTGACGGGAATGACTCGGAGCTGTTCCATGACGGCGTTACCGCAGCCTCGCTCGATGGAAGCATGGGACAGTGGATGACCGATATCCCTAGTTATAGATATAATCATAAGGGAGGAGAGTATGATTTGAGTGACATTAATAATATCCCAAACCTTGTTCATGAAATTACGTTAACCCATAACGACTTAGATGATAATATTACTGAATGGGAAAATTCTGGATTATTTAGGAGATGTCTTGTAGGAGTAACTGAAGCTGTAAATGTTAGCAATAAATTATGGTCTAAAAAGGGAGGACAATCTACTGGACGTTTAACTTCTGTGGTGTTTCATAATTACGCTACAGCATTAGGAGATGGATTTGACATTATTGATTATGAAACTCACTGCAAGATAGCTCATTTATTCTATGCTAAATATGCTAACAGGAATCCTCAAGAAATGAGTCAATTCGGATATGGAGATAGATCATATTCCAGAACTATTGGTATTACGTCCTCATTAGGTAATAATGATGACAGAACTTCTACTCAAATTAGTTTCTTAGGTATAGAAGATTTCTACGGAGGTAAGTATGAATGGATGAGTGGAATACATTCTAATGGTTCTATTTACTATATTTATGATGGATTTGAACCAGATGCAGAACCTACCGCTAGTTATCGTACAGTAGATATAGGTGGATCGGCTAGAAATGGATATATAAGTAAAGTATACTGGGGCGAACATGGGGATATGATTCCTATAGAAGTAAGTGCTTCCTCTACCACACATTACTGTGACTCGGGCGTTGTGGCTAATTCTGGTTGGCGTGTTGCTAGGCGCTCTCATTATTCTGCCAATGCTAATGGAGGTGTCGCTTGTTTCAGTGCTAGTAATGATTCTGGCAATTCTGTTGCCAGTGTAGGCTCTCGCATCCAATATAGAGGGCCTATTCAAGTTATAGAAGATCCCGCTGAATTTATATCATTACCAGTAGGATTTTGATTTTTGGTTTTGTTTTTACAAAATTTGTAATTACATTTGTGGCGCATGTCCATCACCATGCTTTTCGTCGCTAATTTATTATAAGGGGATATAGGTCTGTGATGGGATCGGTATCCCTGTTTTTTAGATATGAAGAAGATAGATGTTTTCGATGTTCAGATTCCTGATGGGAGACAAATCCGTTGTATATCGTATGATAAGGTTACTTATTTTGATCTTGACGATATATGTAAGTTATGTTTCAGTTCATACGACCTACATGATGTGGCTGACACTAAAGTTATGAGTGAGTTCCTTCATCGTGACGGGAATCGTTATTGGACTACGATAGATGGCGTAAGGCAGTTGTATCGTAGGATTGAGTTTGACATACTCCCACGCCTAAAGGCAGTGGGATTCTTGGATACAGACATAAGAAACCCCGATATTACTATCGAATGATGAGAAATATATGTCATGAGTCGTTCCATATAGCCATGAGCGTGTGCCAGTTCTGTAATATGTCGCTTGGATTTAAGGTTGGAGAGGATGAACACGCCGCGTATATAGCCGGTTTTGCGGGTCATTGTGTTGGTGAGTTTATCAACAATAAGGATATGGATTAGACTATAAATTCATACAAGGGATACAAGAATATCAGCCTCCGCTTATTCGTGGAGGCTTTTTATTTATCTTTGTGAAAAACATTTATTTATGAGCAGTTGCGTAATTAAAAGGAATAAGGAAGGTAAGATAACCCGTGTCTTGACCCCTTCCGGAGAGGTATCTACCTTGTTCGATAAGATAGCGGGTATAGCAGCCGTAAGTGATCTTGATAAGGCCGCTGAAGCTTATATGACTATTTATAACGATAAGTTCAGGTCTAAGTTCGGAGACTGGACGAGATCCGTTCCAAGGAATAAGGAGGCGGCCAGATCCATAAGCGCCAGACTTAGCGCCAGCGAGTGGGGGCAACTTATGTCAGCCAAGGTCCTGTCCGCCATAAGCGACATGGATGCCCCAGCGTTGGCCAGAAGCCTTGGGAATAGCGACAATGTCGTGGCTTATCTTACCTCCGGAGAGGTAGGTGATGTCAATGATATGGCTGTGGTAGATACATCCACGGTACAGGAGGTGGATCTGGATTCCATAAACGAGAATAATGTTGGCGATACGATACTGAAAGAGGCGTCATGGGATGATATAAGGGCTATCAGGGAGAATATAGATATTAGGGAGACAGCCCGTATGTTATGGAAGGCCGTGGAAAGCGCTTTTACCGGTCAACGACCTAATATCAGGGTGAAGGGCGGAAATATAGATGGGGAGATCATATTTTCTGGTAATGTCTTGCCGTTAAATGATATTGAAGATTATACGCCCCCATCTTCAAGATTGGTGTATGATTCCGGTGAGCCTCGCCTGTTCTTTAAATCGGATGACGGCAAGATATACGACTCTTACGCCAACGCCATAAAAGGCTCGTCCGGCGGGCGGATCGAGGCCGGGTTCTTGGCCGGCAGTGTCGAGGAGAGCGACGTCCCGTCCGGTACGGCTGACATCTCCTTTGGCTCTTCCTCCATAACCCTCAATAACAGTGAGTCATTCATCCCGGTCCTTGGTATCAGCTCAGACTCTAATATAAGCACCCGTGGAGGGTTTGTCAATTACCTTATCAAGAAAGGTATGTTGAGCGGGGAGCGTATAAGGCTAGGAGATAGGTATTATCTTACAGGGACCGGCAACTCCGATGGTCTTAAGATCTATAACGCTATGGATGCCTTGTCTAGGCTAAGGAATAGGTTTGGAAGTCAGTCCTCCGAAATGAACGTATTGGGTTCTATAGGTTTTGATACGGAGGTAAATAACGATCTTGATCTTATCACGACATCAGGGGAGAAGGTTACGGTAAGCAGATCGGAGATAAAGGGCATGTTAAGGCAAGGTAAGTTTGAGGAGCTTAATAATAAGTATGATGGGTTCATGGAGCTAGCCTTGTCGTTGATGATGGAGGATAACGCCTTGTACGGAAGTAATGTCCGTGGCGTTATTGAGAACGAGAAGGCGGAAGATCTTCAAAACAGGACCGATATAACCAACATCTTATCCACATTAGGTATCCGTGTGATGGGTATGTCCGAATATATGGATAAGTATAAGATGCGTAATGGCGTAGATCCTTCCGCTAGGGCGTTATCCGATATGGCTAATGGCGTGATAGCATTGGCTGAGGGGGCTACGGTAGAGGATCTTAATGAGGAGGTGGCTCACTTCTTGATCGATACTTATCGTAATCAGCAGGAGATTGACGAGATACTTGATTCTGTCGAGGGAACTTCATTATGGAACCAATTCGCTGGTCGTTATTATGAGGTATATGGGAAGGAGTACCAAGGAGAGGAGCTAGACCGGATGGTGAAGCGGGAGATCCTAGGTAAGACGCTGGCCCAGCGGTTCGTACCGGGCATGGAACAGGCGGTGGAGGATCTGGCCTCGTCCGAGGACGCCCAGCTCTCCTTGTTTGGCAGGATAATCCGGGCTATACGGAATTTCTTCTCTACTCAAAGATCAGACTTGAATAAGGTTCTTGATAGGATAAAGGAGTCGGCGTTAGCTGATGATCCAAGCGCTTTTGACGTGCTTCTGTTAAAGGATAGCGACCATCTCATGTACTCATTATCGGATGTTGATGTGGCTAATAAGCTGATCAAGAACGGTAGGTCATTGGAAAGACTATATACCAGATTGCAGAGGATGAGGTCAAGCCAAAGCCAGAGGATCGGTGAGAGTATCTCCCTTCTACGTGATATAGGCGAGAAGGTAAGACAAGTTGGGGGCGAGCTTAATAAAAACAACAACCTGCTATCCACCAAGAGCGTTATAGCTACAGCCAAGGCCGAGGTAGAGTATTTGGTTACGGTTGCCAGTAGCTTGCGTAAGAGCGACAAGGGGTTGGATTATGAGACGATACAGGTTATCGATAACGTATACGGGGAGATAGTGCCATTGATCAGGAATCTGCGTGGATTCGTCAATAATCAGGCGGCGGATTATTATAGCAACGATAAGGTTGGCATGGTAGAGGATATGGATGATATATTGCGGATGGCTGAGACATCTATGTCTGATATAAACGCCCTCCGTAGTGATCGTAACGAGGATTGGCTGGATGGACAGCTTCGGATGTTTAATATCCCGGAAAGGTATTGGGATGGGATAAAGAAGTTGATAAATAACATCCATAAGGATATCAATGTCATGTCCCGATTCTTTGGCACACTGGAGCATAGTGGTAACGCTATCTTAGGCATGTTAGGGCAACGTCTTGCCAAGGCTTATAACGACGCTCATGTTGAGGGTGTGGCTAATATCAATAAGATGACTAAGATGATGAAAGAGCGTGGATGGGGGATAAAGGATAATGAGGATCTTATACAGAAGATAAACGGTAAGAACTCTGATTACCTTGATTCGTCCCGTGATTTCGCCAAATACGATTTACTGTATCGGACAGAGCAGGCGAAAGCTATTATTGATATATATGATCTTAAAAAGGTTACGGGTAAGACCGAGAAACAACTTATCGACACACTTTTATCTGATAAGGGGCTTAAGGTCAAGACTCGTGATGATATCGTAGGGTATGATGGGGATAAGCCTATTACAAAGGAAGTGTATCATATATTCAAGCCAAGTATCCAGAATTTTGATATCTCGGCCATGACATTCGAGGACCAGCAACGATATCTGGATACGATAAATAGGTGGTTGGATGAGAATCGTGAGAAGCCTATGGTTCAAGCGTATTATGATAAGATAGAGAATGTGAACAAGAAGGTCGAGGAGAGGTTAGGGCGTAGGGTATCACAAGCCACGTCCGATTTTATGACCCGTATCCGTAGAAGCCGGTATGTTGCTATGGATAAGTTCATTAAGAACAAGAAGGTTGATTGGGCCGCTTTCCAATCTGACCCTATAGCTTGGAGATCTTATCTGGATATCCTTCGTGACAGGGCTATAGCCAAGAGCGAGTGGTATTCCGACGGGACACCAAAGGAGGCGGGGTCCGAGGCGTTGATGATGTCAGAGGAGATCAAGGCATGGGATGAGGCATGGGCCGAGGAGTTCGGGAATACCAACGAGGGTCGTAAGGCTTCCGCCGAGTTTAAGGAGATACTGCGTGGGATAGAGCGGTCTGAGGGCGGTAAGGCGGCGTTTGAGTTCCTGCTAGCTGGCGGTCATCTTGGTTTCTCTAAGGATATGTGGGGATCCGAGGAGGGTGATTATTACGAGAATCTGGTTGATAAGATCACGGAGCAATCTGCATCATCATCAAGGATAGAGAAGGTAGAGGAGGCGATGGCAACAATAAATGAGATCAACGATCAGTTAAGACCTTTGCTTATCCAGTACCGGGATAGCACGAGATACGGGGAATATGATTTCGATAGGTTACGTGGATCCGCCTCATTAAGAAAGATAAACGAGTTATATGATCGTCTGGCTGAGGCTAAGAGCGTTATTAACGCCGCCGCTTCCGCTGAGGCTATTGAGATGGATATGCCTGATACGGTGGAGAGTGGAGTCACGGATTCTTACCGTAACGCTTTAAGGGATGCCATGGCATACGACAAGGGTATGGATGAGATTAAATTCGCCAAGGAACATATGTCTGCCCGCTCCCGGAGTCAGGTGGATAGGATGGCCGCCAAGTTATCTCGGAAAAACCCGTCATGGACAACCGTGGAGGTATCGTTTTTGAGAAGGAAATACGGTCCTGACTTCAATAATAAGCTGGCTAACGACATAGCTATGGGTAAGGCTAATGAGGTTCTTGTTGAGTACGCCAGAACCCGACTGTATCCTTATATGAGAAAATACTCTCCCAAAGGGTATTCTGATTTCATCAGCAAGATAAATAACGGTACGTATAAGGTGTCGGATTTTTTTGACGCCATGGAAAGTGGTATATCCAAGGAAGAGAGTGTATCCCGTTTCGGGTTCGATATTAATATGATTGATCTGACGATCAACAACCAGTGGCTTGATGAGGCCGATGCCGAGAGTTCTTTCCGTAATCCTAATTATAATCCTGATCTGGGTTATGGGTATCATACGCCTAGGTTCGATAAGTACAAGAACGAGGCTTTTTTCAAGAAATACGGTATTACCAACGAAGGGGAGGAAGCTACGATCAATAAGGATAAGTGGGAGATGAGGAAGGAGCTGCTTAACATAAGCCGTAAGGCTATGGAGGACTATGATGAGCGGTTCAGGAACATCTACCAGATACCACAAATATCCAAGGGCGGCGTGGAGAGGATGGTGCAGGCCGGGGTTGACCCGAAGGCGGCCATCGGCAACGCCGTGCGTGATATTGTTGGCGAGAGGGTGGATGACCCTATACACGGTCAAGGGCAAGACCTAGGAGAGCTTGATGAGAACGATAACAAATATCGCATGATCCCCAAGTACTATCTGAGTAAGCTAGAGAATGCCGATGACGTATCTCATGATTTCGCGTACTCCTATTCCATGTTATCCTTACAAGCAGCCGCTTACAAGCATAAGAGAGCGGCTTTGGATGATGTCATGGGATACAGGAACATGATGCTGGAGACACAATACGACGGCGGTAAGAATCCGGAGGCAACGCATGCCTATAGGATGTTTCAAGATTGGGTTAACGCCAGTATCTATGACGTCAGGATAAACAATAAGCGGGCTGAATGGAATATAGGTAATTATAAGGTCGATCTTAATAAGCTGGCTCTTATGTTTACCAAATTCGTATCCAAATCCAACCTAGGCTTCTCCCCGTTCGTGGCGGCTACCGGCGCCCTTACCGGGCAGGCCAACTTCCTTTTGGAGGGTATGGTAGGGCAGTATATAAGCAAGGATTCCATGAAATACGCCTATGGGGAAGCCCAGAAGCAGTTGAGTACGTACGTGTCTGAGATCGGGGATATAAACCGTACCAACAAGCTATATGTCGTCGGAGAGGCTCTAGGCGTATTTAATGTCCGCAACCGTGTACGATCGGCGGCGTACAACAAGATCTGGAGAACCTTATTCCGGGACCTGCCGTTTAAGATGATGGAGGTTCTTAACTCCCCGTTGGATCCGCAGGTTATTATCTCGGTCATGGATGATACCCGCCTATACGAAGGTCAGTTCTGGTCATACTCCAATTTCAAGGAGATGATGATGAAAGACAGAAATATGTCCGCTAATGAGGCTAAACGCGATTGGGAGCGTTTAAGGGATTATTCTATGTGGAACATGGTAGATGTCAAGGACGGAAAGATTGTGGCTAAGAACGAGGCTAACAAGGATATTATAGACAGATACATACCCACCTTGTCCAGTAGGGTCAGGAGCATGGTGCAGATCTGCGACGGCGCCTTGAACGAGCAGAACCGGGTGGGGGCTAGCCGGAACGCTATCCTTAATATGGTGCTGCCTCATCGTGGATGGTTTATATTGGCCGTACAGCGGGCGTATAAGAAAGCCGGTTTCAATTTCCAAACCAACCAGTTTGAGGAAGGATATATGAGAACATTATGGAGATTGGCCGGAAATGTCTATGGCTCGATGTCCGAGGGTAGGATGGGGGAGGCATATGACGTGCTTAAGGAAGAGTATGATAAGCTTACCTCCTACGAGCAGATCAATATCAAGAGATCGATTATCAATATGGCGGTATTCGCTACAATGATAGCCATAGGACGGGCGTTGATGGGATACAGGGAGGATAATGAAGATAGTTGGTTCGGGCAGTTCATTACCTATATAGGATTCAGGACGATCAATGAGATCGCTTCCCAGACATCCCCGTTTATGGAGCTTAACGCCATAGATATGCTGCAAGATCCGCTGGTTACGGCCCGGAAGTTAGGCGATCTCACCGATCCTCGGAACTGGGATCCGTTCGCTACCGTCCAGACCGGCGTGTATAAGGGCGAGAGCAAGCTATGGAGGCAGCTCATGAAGTTCTCATTTGGTAAGCAATGGTATAATATCAAGACGGCTAGGGATATTAAGCAGACATCCGACTACTGGTTGATGACCAACGGCATGACGATGGGATTCTTCTTAGGAGGCAGGGATAAGGACGAGTCTGGGGAGGACGCTAATTGGTACTTTGACAGGGGAAGATAACTGATATAGTATGACGAAAAAAAATAGCCAGTCAATTGTTTAAGACAATTTGATTGGCTATATTTGCATTATGAAACAATGAATGACGGGATCTCACTTCAAGGTCATTCAATGTGTAAGATATTTTTGGCTCATTAGGATTTGTCGAGGTGAGATCCGACATCTCCTTTTGGGCCTATTTTTTATATCATGTGTAATATTGTTTTGAATGATGATTTATCTATCAGATCGTATTTCGAGAAGGTTCTTGAGTTAGTTAAATCCGGAGAGGATTTCCCTGTTAACCTAGATGAGGTTTGGCCTTTGATATATTCTGATAAGGGCAAGGCTGTTAGGGTTCTTACTGGTGATAATGGGTTTATTAAAGATATTGATTATAAAGTTTTTACCCAAAATGGTAAAAACCCTACCGGGGGAAGACCAACAATTGTATATATGATATCTGTATCTTGCATGGAATATTTAATAGCAAGGAAAGAAAGACGAGTATTTGATGTATATAGAAGCGTATTTCACGGCACAGCAAATGCTTTAAATAAAACGGAAGCATCTGTAGAAAAGAACCTTCCACATAATTATATAGAAGCATTAGAAGCGTTATTAGCATCTGAGAAAGAAAAACAGGCATTAGCTGAAGCCAAGAAAGCAGCGGAGGAGGCTAAGATGATATCCGATAACATTATTAAAGAACAAGCCACTAAGGTAGGATTCGCCGAAACAGCTATTATGGCCAATGACAAAGGTGATGATATGTTGATCCGTGACGTTCGGAGAGAGCTAGAGTCTCATGGATGTGATATAGCGGAAAGATCTCTAAGAGAGTTTTTACAAGAGCAAGGTTTCTTTTACAAGAATAAGAGAGAATGGATATTGACGGAGAATGTTATGAAGAAGGGTTATGCGCATTACAGATACAATACGGATACTGGGATCAGGAATACGGTCTATATGACTAGGAAGGGATTTGAGAAAACGTTATATAATATCAGGAATATACCTAAATCAAGAGAGTCTTTTATCTCTTTTGGCGGAAAGATATTTGATTAAAGTAAGAGAAGGATAGGCGATTATCATCCTATCCTTCTTATTTTCGTTATCAGTTATTATATTTATACACAAAATCATCCACATCCATATACTCACATCCGAAGTTCTCCGCCGTCTTCTTATCGGAGTCGGAGAACTGCCCTTCTTTTCCGGAAGCGTCCCCAATCATCAAGATAGTATCATATACGATCTTTTCTTCCTCATCTTCATCATCGTTCATGTATTCTACGAAATCCATATACTGCTTTATCATCCCTGTATTTGGCTTCCTATTGGCATTGCGCTTATTATTGCTGTCACAGTAATAAGCGCTTACGGATATATCCGTGTAATCTTCCAAGGCGTTTGATATGTAATCGAATTTATACTCAAACATCTCTCTGTCTACGAATCCTTTTTCTATACCTCCTTGATTTGATATGATCAGTATATCATCAGGAGCGTAATTCTTGATAGCCTCAAACACGTCGAGTTTGATTTTCATATCCCATATACCTTTAGGGAATGTATTCCCTGATACCGTCTCAATCAGTGTCCCGTCTAAATCTGTTATTAACAATTTGCATTTTTTCATGATTAAAAATTTAAATAATATATAATTACCATAATTATTTATTTTTATTATCTTGCCTAAGGTAAATCTCTATGATTTATAAGAATTATACGCAAGTAATATATCCTCATTGTCTACCCAGCTCCCATTAAGGTTGCCGTTTGGATGAAAAATCATTTCAAACACCACATCATTGGCAATTTGTTTTTGCTCATACAGTTTTACGAGATTTGCGCTTTCGCTTACCATATCTATACCTTGATATTTATATACCTCTACATAGTAGTAGTATCCAAGTAATTGTTTTATAGGGGTAAATCTATTGTCTTTATCAATACACTTCCATATGTCATTCAGATATACTTTGTTATTCTTGAGATAAGCCATTTTATCATGATTTTTCATTGCCTGCTCATCATAGTCCATCGTCTCACGGAATATGACATTGTCAATATAGAGACTATTATAATAGTCAAGATAACGTATAATTCCATTCATGTCATTTATTCCCTCTTTTAGCAGTAAACAGCTCATGCGTGGACGGAGATTGTTGGCTTTAGCGAATATAGCTATACGGGCAATATCATCGTTGCTACAATATCCGTTCTCATATTGCATGATGCGTTTGTTTATCTCCTCGTCAAAATGAGCTTTACTGATATTGAGATGCTGGAAATGGTTATCCGTGATATGTTGCAGTATCGGCTTACCCTCCACGATATCGAACAGGCCTGACCCGTTTGTTGTCAATGTCCTTTTCCTGTAGCCATATTTTTCGATAAGCCTCAGGATTGGCACGAGTCTTCTTGATTTTGTAGGCTCCCCTCCTGTGATTGATATCGAAGGATTAAGCGGTCTAAGCCTGTTAAGTATATCGTCAAGTCTGGACAGATACTCATCATCAGACGCTATCTTGCTTTTCTTATACATTTTCCCCTTGTTCTCGAACCTAAGCTGGGCAACACAGAATTTGCAATTGGCGTTGCAGTAATCGTCAGTAAAGATACTTAGGTTAACGTTCGAATACACCCTGCGCCTTTTCCCGTCAAAGTCAAAATCATTAAATGTATATTCGTCAACGTTAAAGCATTCTTGCCTCTTCTCTCGTATATTTTGAAATTTCAATGTATTCATTTTATTATAATCTAGATTCATGTTTTGCCCTCTCTTCCAAATCACGTCCAAAACACTCGCCATCAGAAGCGTAACAACGCCATTCATCATACACGTCGTTTATCCTCAAAGGTGGAAGAGATTTGTCATTTTCAGCCCTGCCGTAGGAGTTAAATAGGTGGAAGCTTGATATGTCTATCATCTCTTGAGGTAGTTCGTCCTTAAGCGTATCTAGCTCCTTATCGGTATATCCTCTTACGTTTATGGCAAAATTCACATATGGTATAAACTCACAAGCCGAGATGATGTTCTTGAGATAATTGGCGAATTTAATGACAAACTTATGGTTGAATACCGTTTTAAGGTAGGTGTTGTAAGATAACTTCACGGTTATCCTCTTCTTGTTCCTTACCGCTATTTCGACGATCTTGTCGATATGCCTGTCGAGCATGAAGGCATTGGTGTCTATCACGACCTCTTCCACCTTTTCGAGCGTGGAGATATATTCCATGAATAAATAAAATTGCGGATGCGTGGTAGGCTCTCCTCCTTCTAGTTGCACGATATATGGTACATCCATATCTTTCATGATTTTATGGATAGTATCAAAGTTCATGAATGATTGCTTTTTGCTGTCTGATTTCATACAACAAAATGGGCAACATACATCACAATGGTTTGTGATATTTATGTATAACTTATTTCCACGTATCATTACCAATCTCCTCCATTTTTCTTATAATCTCCTTATATTTAAGGTTGTATATAATCACCTATCACATATATTATAGATATCCAAGTCATTACACTTACCATAATTCCTATATTCCTAGGTATAGGATCTATTCTCCTGAATGTCAGGATCATGAATATAAATGTCTTGAAGTTCATAATTTATTATATTTTTCTATATAGTTAACTATAAAATCTTTAACTCCTTTTGGGGCATCTGTTAGTTTAAGTTTTCCTTGGAATATATCCTTGCCGTACTCGTCCATGATCTCCCCGAACGAAGGATTCATGACTCTTGTTGACATGCATATCGGTTGATCGGTATCGAATTTGAGGACAATCGTTTTTCCGCTGTTTATCACCTTTTTTAAAGCCACGTAAAGTTTTCGGCCTTTTATTATATCACAATTCCCTTTTAGGATATTGGACATATGTATAACATGCTCTTTCTTGATACGGGGAGCTTGCTTCCTAGGACTTGTGTTATTTATATAAACAATATCCCCTCCATTTAACTTCCATTTATCGAAACATGACAAACATATACCGTAATCCGCCCATTTTCTTATTCTAGGCAACATCCGTTTACTTCCTGCCGGCATCTTTTTCCCGCAGCATTTGCATTCCCAATCTTTGATGGTCCTGAACTCTGCGTAATCATCTATTGAATATTTTCTTTTAACCATTTCTTCCTATTTTCAAAATTATCATCACCATAGTTGTAAATTTCATAGAAAATCATAGAAATAACTAAGATATCCTACTCCATTTTAGACGCCTCAACGCAACCGGCAACCCGGCTGCTCTGCGTCCGTATAGCCGCATCAACTCCTACGGCTTGTATATTTATTGCGGCGTTGAGATCCCTGTCGATCTCCAAGCCACAATTCTTACAAATAAATGTTCGATCCGATAATTTCAGATCTTTATTCTTCCAGCCACATCTTGAACATGTCTTGGATGACGGATAGAATCTGTCTATAATAACCAGTTCTTTGCCATACCACCTACATTTGTATTCAAGTTGATTACGGAACATCGAGAAAGAAGCATCAGATACAGAACCGGCAAGTTTGTGACTCTGTAGCATACCTGAAGTGTTTAGATCTTCAATGCAGATAACATCGTAATTATTTACCAACATCGTGGTCAAATTATGCATGTACCATGAACGCTTGTTGGCTATATCACGATGAAGCCTTGATACTTTTAGCCTGCATTTGTTTCTTCGATTACTTCCTAATTTCTTTCTCGATAAATGCCGTTGCATCCTTTTTAGCTTCGCTTGGTTCTCACGAAGAAAATGGGGATTCTCAACAGTCATCCCATCGGATAATGTAGCTAATGTCTTGATCCCTAAATCAACTCCAACCGTTTTACCGGTTTTCTGTTTATAACACTGTTCTATTTCAACAAGAACTGATACGAAGTATTGACCAGAACGGTTCTTTGAAACGGTACAGGAGATAAAACGAGCGTTATCCGGGATTTTACGATCAATAACAATCTTAACCCATCCGATCTTTTCGATCCGGATCTTATTGTCAGTGATTTTAAACTTCGGAAATGGCAATCTAAACGACTGGTTGTCGTGTTTATTTTTATAATTCGGTTTACCGAGCTTTTCTTTCCTGTTCTTGTTGAAGTACTGTCTGGAGAACTCGATAAAGTCACGTTGCTTCTGCTGCAAGGTAGCTGCCGAGACTTCATTTAACCAAGGTTTTTCAATAACAAGATCCGACTTTGTTGGGAATTTCGGATTAGGGTTTGTCCCTTTATCATATGAATTGAATAAATCAACACAAGCATTCCACATAACACGGATACATCCGAATGTTTTTGCAAGAAGTTCTTCTTGTGTTTTGTTCGGATACATACGATATTTATATGAACATCTTATTAGACTCATTATCAATTCATTTTAATATATCAAATATGCAAATAATTCTATGATTTTGCAATGGATTACTATCAATTTTGTGATTATTTAATCATACTTCTCGCTGGTAACTTCTTTCACATAGTCGTGAATATCCTTGATCATCTCATTTTGAGATCTCAGGAGATCCAGTATCTCGTCAAGTTTATCATTCATCATCTTTTTCTGTTACACCTAACAATATAATTGTCAAAAACAAGAACAAAGCTATAAATGAACTTATACTTGGTTCTTCTTTTGGACAATCTTGTACCACCTCCAATATACTCATAGCTTAATTTTTATTCTTTTCCTCAAATATGCCTGACAATAGCCAGAAAACCACTATCAAAAAGAAGAATAGCCCAAGAGCTTCATCCGGATAATCATGCATCGCCTCTAAGATACTTCTCATAACTTAACATCCATTTTACCAATTATACGATAGAAAATATCTCTAGTCAGCTCAATATCGTAAGTAGCGTCATGGAGCTTATTCTCGTCTATCTCAATACCCATAGTTCTGGCTACGGTCATCAACTTAAAGTTCTCCATATCGTTTCTTACACCCATCAGGAACGGTGTCACCATAACATATACATCCATACAGTTAGGATAGAACCATGATCCGAAATACTTATCCCCACATTGCTGGAATAAAGCCCGTAGGAAGCTGTTATCGAATCCGGCGTTGTTATACCCCACCAAATACATCTTGTCCTTCCTGTCGAACTTATTCACGTATTTGGACAATATACTAACGAGCTGTCTGTACCCGTCTTCCATAGGCTGATACGACTGTATCTGCTCCAAGGTAACGCCAGCCACGTCCAGCGCCTCCTGCTCTATCGTGGCGGCAGGGTTCGGGGCTAGGCGGATGTCGAACCTCTCGACCTCCTGCCCGTCGATATCCACGATCCCTCCTATTTGGTGTATCCCGTTTCTCCAGAACTTAACCCCGGTTGTCTCTAAATCGAAAAATAGTAATTTCATATCTATTGATTTTTAAAATGTTCCTTAATCTTCTCCAATGCCTAAACAATTAAACGCCAACCATCCACTTACAACTCCCATCGCAAAAATAAACAAAACCATAAGCGAGAACAGCGTCCAATCTTTTGTATTTAGTTTATTGCTCTCCTTCTTTGCTTTTATTTTTTCAAGAATATTCTTGTCAACATTGAAATCGAAATCAAATGTCGTATTATTAGCTATCTTCCCATCAATGTCTTTGTTATTAATAAATATCTGTCTCTTAACACTCATATCCCTAATATTTCTGCTACATAAACAAATCCATAACATATATAATTATCATCGTCATGCTCACCATAATCTTCATGCCAGATAACAGCGCATGGGAAATAGAGTGGCATATCCTCAGCCATAGGCTCCTCTCTAAAGTCATCAATGTTTATCTTCTCCCTCCACCTCCACAGGTCTTGGATATCGTTCAAGATCAATTTGTTCAGGTGATTATATACCATTTTACACCAAAAAAATGAGAAATAATATACATTTATACGGAAATCCGTACCGGGTTCCACCAAAACCCTCTACCTTCTGGTAAGATACTTACATCGAAGGCTTCTTTTGCCGATTTTCTAATGATGTTAAATGCAGCGTTGATATCGGCGTTAATAATATTGCCGGAAGATGTCTTGAACAATCCTCGTTTGATACGTCTTCCGGCATATTCCTCATGCTTACAAATCTTCTCGTTATCCAAAAAACTACATTTTGAGGTATAGGATTCCTCAACGATCTTAACATTGATCCCATCAAGTGTAGCTTTATATGATATCATTGAGATAAACATATTAAAAGGAATAGATACAAAGTTCTGGTTATTTCGTTTTCCGATATTGATCTCTTGTTTCCAACATCTGTTATGACCGATTACGATCGTATTAATGCCATTGGAGACTACGTGATTAATCAATACCCTACTGGCTTTATGCAGATAATCCTTGATCTTGTTATTCCTTTTGTTGGTTAACGATCTTATTTGTCTTGATACTTGTTTATTGCCTTTTAATTTAGATTTTAAATATGCTAGTCTTTTATTATAATACTGGTTGATAGATTTTAGAGGCTTACCGTTGATGATAAAGCAAGAGCCGTTGTTAGAGACACAAGATGCAAGATTATTAAGCCCTAGGTCAATACCAAGGTAATTACCGTTATCAGACATAAGATCTTTCTCTTTCTTATTATACACAATCTCAAGCATAATATATCCATTCTTAGGGACGAACCTGAGTTGTTGAATATTTCGTTTGTTAGTTCTTGTAGTGAAGGAAAATTGTTTAGGTAACTTAATAATACCTTGCTTTATCCATTTCTGAGAAAAGGCTGTTGTTGGAAAAACAGCCATAAACATCCCGTCTTTATCAAGATACTTAGGTATTCTTACTTTCTCAGAATATTCACCTCTGTTTTTCTTGTTAAGAAGATTGAAGAAGGACTTGAAATTCTGATCAACCATCATAAGCACCTGTTGGGCTACTGGTGCTGGTAACGCCCTATAGTCTGGATCATTTTCTGTTCTTAACTTCTTTTCAAGAGAGTAGTAGTTGAGGTATTTGTATTTAACGGTATTATCATCCTTATATTGAAAGTAATGTTGTCTAACAACATACAATCCTTTGTTGTATAAGTTTTTACACTTATGCAACAGATCTTGAAGCTCATTGTAATATATTGAGCTTCGCTTGATTATATGTTGTTCGACCAATCTCATGACACAAATATATAAATTTTTATTTATATATAAAAATAATTCGGTATATTTGTGGTATAAAATTGTATATAATCACCTTAGCTTATAACATTCTAATGTACAACCCTCTATCTCATATGGGAGCAAATTCAGCAACATGCCTACATCCCAAACAGGGTTGGATACGTCTGGGGTAACGACCTCCGCAAGGCTTACACGGCCCGCGTTATCTTCCATAGAATAAAGTCTATCTACCCCACATGACCTGTGGCCGCTGGCGGTAGAGATAGGGAGGCCGGTCTCGACCAGCACCCTCCCCTGTTCTTTTGTGGTGAATATCCTTTCGTTCATCTAATCCTTGATCTTTTTCTCTACCGTAACGATCGTATCATTATGCCATCCCCCATGGGCCACGAGAAGAATCTCCTGCTGCTCGAAGCCAAGCCCGGCCCCTATACCGCCGGAGTTCCACGCGCAGGTAATGACTACCCCTCCTTTCTTGGTGATCCTAGCTATCTCCTTCTTCTGCATAGCCCAATAACTAGATTGCGTTGTTTGCATATTAACAGCACCTCCAAGCTTTTTATATGACTCGGATACCTGTCTCGTGGAATATGGTGGATCATATAATACCATATCAGCTATATTATCGCTAAGACCACGCAGGAAGTCCGTGGCGTCCTTATGATACATAGCCTTAGTCTCAGGATCAAGATCGTTGGTTATCGTCCCTATATCGCTGTTTCTGGCGAATGGATCCACTATAACCATCCCCTCTTCTCGATATTTATCTATAAGTTCCCTTATCGGTTTTATGCTGAATGTCTCGCTGTTCGGCATTGACCATGTCTTGTTTATGATCATATCGTTGCAATTGTGTTCTCAAATTATTTGTTAAAAGTGTAATATAAATATAAATACATAAATTGAATAGGGCTATTCACCATGCCCTTATCAGTAGGATCATCGTATTTGTCAAGCCAAAGACGAAGCGCCTCCCAATCGATATCCTTACGGTCACATACCATGCAGGCTAGGTTAGCCCCGAACAGATCCCCTCCGCCACGTAAAGACTCGTTAAATCTCTTGGCTAGCCTTTTCTTGAATCCTTTATTGTACCAAATACCGGAGGTAGCGGCATAACAGTAATAAGCGTTGTATTTCATTTTCACACCCATCTTCTCAAATAAAGGCGTATGCCATATCCGGTCAAGGAAGAATACTATTCCACGATAGATAAAGGTTCGCAGGTTCTTTCTGTATCTTTTCCCCATGAAGTTATCCACACAAGATATAGTTCCGCCTGAATAATACCAATTATTGGCGCCTCTCTTAACCTTATCCGTCATCTTGAATTTATTCTTTCTGTCTTCCACCCTATCCCAAGGTTTCAGCTTATCCTCATTAAATGTCGGGCAATAATGATAGTAATGATTAATCCACGAGAGGTAGGGGTTGTATATCGTGTATCCATTATCGCTGACATATGAGTTCATATCATACCCAAGTTCCTTGGCTAGAATAGATCCCTCATCAGCTAATACCTTCAATATCGGGTTCAAGTTCCATATCTGATCTTGACTGACGAACATCGAGTAACATGGATCCTCATCCTCCCCATACCATCCTCCCATCCCGCTCACTATTTTATCCAAATCAAGTGAATAATCTTTCCCGGGTAAAAAATCATCTCTAAGAAAAAAACCTCTATATGGGATCATATCATGTATGCCGGGTTGGTCGTCAAATATGAACTTAGCGTTCTCGGTCAATCTAATCAATGTTTGCAAGACAGAGGATATATCTATGGGTGCATATTCACACCCATAGACCTTATTATTTATCCAAAGATATTGAAGAAGCTCGGCTATATTAATAGTCCCGTCCTCCACATATCCTGTCTTGTTATCGAAGTTTATTTTGGCTAGAGGTATATTACTTCCTTGTGGTTGATCACTTTTTTCATTACAACAATGCACGAACCTGTCAAAGAATATATCTTTCCAACCAAAATATTTATCCCTTATCGTCATAAGCCTATTTCTTGTCGTATAACGACATGACGTTAATAAGATCAGCTTTTCTGACCATCCCCTCAAGTTTATTAAAGCCATCCATGTTATCTCCGCTGACGATGATAGTAGGATATACCTCTATACCGTACTTGGATATTTCCTCCTCCGTGGCTTTGTTCTCCGGGATCTGGTTTAACGTGACCTCACCCTCATACTCCTGTAATGTGTTGGCGATAATATATCGCATGTAATCGCTGTACTCAGCGTCTTTCTTCGTGAAAAAATCGATTCTTACCATTTTAAACAGTTTTTAATCTATTAATAATTAAATCCGCTGTAAATATAGCGTTATCTATCTCATCCATACCTATTTTCCTTCCATCAAAATCGTTAGATAATAAATCTTTCACGATTTGATATCTGCGCTGCTCCCAATTTATGTCTATATCAAAATTCAGATACCTTACATAATCATAATTCAATTCATCATAACTATAATTGAGATACTTAACTATCGGAAATGGAGTATCATCATAAATAGTGCGCTTGATCAAATCAACGTATTTACCGGTTTTTTTATTGATAGCTCTTAATCTCTCATCTACTACTCTTTCTCCTGACTCTTCCATTCTATAAGCCCTTTGTTATGTTTATCGTAATATAATAATGCTATAGCGTTCCAGCAAATTTGTGCCAAATGCATCAGCCCTGTCTCCTTATCATATCTCTCGCCTTTCATGTACGCCGTCATATGGCGAAGTAAAGCCGCTCTATATCTCTCAAATCCATCAGGTATATTCTGCCATGAATTGTCGGCGTATTTCTTAGCCCCCTCCGTATATACCCTCACGATATCCTCTATCTCAGCCAAAGGAAGGAGATCCCACCGAAGCTTGCCGTCGGCCCGGTCGTCCTTGCCGCTGCCGTCTTTCCCTACAAACGGTCCGCTTTCCACCACCGCGTCTCCTATTTTTGGCTTCCCGAAATTCATCGCCTCATCTGCCGTCTCATCATCAATAAGCCTTAACTTGATAGCCCTGCTTAACGAGACAACCATCTCCTCATCAACCCAAATAAATTTATATGTCTCATCAAATAACGGTTCTATTTTCATTATCCCCGTATTGTCGGCGGTTTCAAGTACCTCAAATACCTCACCATCATAAACAACCTTGTCGTATTTGCTAAATTCCTCTTTCATTTCAAACTCCTTTTTGTTTTATTAATAAAATTCACTAAGATCCCTGCATTCCGGTGTCTCTCCTGTCATAGAATAAAGCTCACCAGATGATAGATGCACGCAATGAACGGTCTTCCCGTCTATATACTCACTTCGCTTCGTGATCCCACAAATAGCGCAGCGTTGGATCCCCGGACCCGCCTTTATCCACGAGTGCCGTACACTCCTTTTCCTTGTCCTGTTGGTGTCGTCAAGTTTTCTCATGATCAATCCTCCAAGGCCGTTACAATTTTATCTTTCCCGATAATAACCTCATTCCCGCTCCTTACATCAAAGCATTTCTCTCCTTCCGCCTCCTTGAAATAAAGAGCACCATTGTACTCGAACAAACCGAAGCCGTAATCGTCTAGCTTCATTTCGTTAAGTCTCTTGAATTTATACACCTTTCCCATATCTTTTGTATCTATATTTTGTATTACTAAGCACATCAAAAAGATAGATAGGATTGTCGCTATTAGCCCCCCCCATAAAATTTAGTCGAATCATTCTTTTCATTTCCTTCTACTATCAAATAGATAGAACACGCCATTATTATAAAGGTAGACACTAATCCAATCATAACTTATTGTTTTTAATTAAAAAATCTATGTACTCTTTTATCTCCTTGTTTCTATCATTATCCCAGTCAAATGTCTCGTTTATGAATTTGAAGTACGATACTGGGATCGAATGTAACATCCACCCACAATATTTCCCGAATGTCATTACCATAGAGCCAAGGGGATGATCCGGCCTTCCGGGAACAGGGGCGGCGGTTACGCCCTGCGCCAGCCCCCTCCTACGATCTTTCTTGGCGGCTTTGATATCCAGATCCGTTTTCGTTACCTTATCCCCCATCGGGATATTGGTGATTAGTTTATCGCCGATAAACATCCCCCATCCATATCCTTTGTAGTTCTCTATACTAAGTTCCCTTATATCACCGAACCTTGACGAGTTGTTGCAACAATCAACGACCAATGCGCTATCCTTACCGTCCTTTATCCTGACAGCTCTCCCAAGCCACTGATAAAACGACGAGAACGAAAATGTCGGTCTCCCTACTATCACGCAGTCCAGACCCGGATGATCGAATCCGGTTCCGAGGGCGGAATAGTTGAACACCACCTGCGTCCCACCTGACTTGAACCTCTCGACTATAGCCTCTCGCTGTTTCTTTGGCGTTCCTCCATGAACTACCTCCGCCATGCCAGCGCATATCTTGGCGTTCATCCATTCGGCGGCAGTATTGCAGCTCTCAACAGAATCCATAAACACCAGTATAGATCTACATACGTCTTTTAATACCATCAATCGACGCAAAATAAGGTTGTTTAAGCCATTTTTTCTCACCGCCTCACTAATAGACTCAGCCGTATATTCAGAGCCGTTAGAATTAAGTTTAAGGGCGTCTCCATTGAAATCCCATGTCTCATACTTAAGAGGCGTCCAAAATCCTTGCCCTATCATCTCCTCTACCTGTATCACGTGAATCAGATTCTTGAAATATACCGGTCTCATACGAGTGATGAAATTAAGTTGGGAATATGATGTCTGTCCTATCGACATGTTTTTAAGTCTACATGGCGTGGCTGTAAACCCTATCACCTTTCTCGGCTTCAGCTCATTCATGAATGTCATGAACTCACTGCCGTCCTCAGGACTGTATCCGGCATGAGCCTCATCTATCAATACATTTCTGATTCCCATCTCCTTAAGCTGACCAACAACCTTCTTGATAGATCCTAAGGTCGCGTATATCATATTGGATAACTCCTTCTTACCGCATGACGCAGAGTAGATGGTTGCCGGTATCCCGTAAGATGTGATCTTGTCGTGGTTTTGTATTAGTAATTCGCGAGACGGCTGGAGAACCAGCGTCTTATCTCCCATCAATCTAGCCGCCTCTGCTATCAGCAGTGACTTACCGCAACCTACAGGACCTACGATCAATACCGGATCATGTCTATCAGAATTTATGTAATCGGAGATACTTTTAACACACTCCTCTTGATATGGTCTTAATTTGTAAATCATTTGGATTTGTAGTTATCAAAAACGTCTTTTACGTACTCTAGTCTTATAGGGCATTCCCGACCATCATCCATCTTCACCATCAAAGTTTCTTTGGTCTTGCTTATGGCTATCACCTCTCCTACTCCTATCTGGGTATGGACTATATCGCCTAGCTTTATATTACATTTGATCATGGTCAAGCTTTTTATTAAATTCCTCTATCTTGCTCCTATCTGTCTCATTCACCATCTCAGCCTCTTCCTTGAACATGTCGTACCCTTCTCGGATATTATCCCCAACCATATTCTCTATCATCTCCCTCATCTCATCGCTCCTTACGGCAAAGGATATTTGAAATGATTTACTTGTGCCTTTCATTAGATAATCAATTTCCTTCTTGCATTCTGTCATCAATCTATCCAGATTATCGAACTTAACGAACTTGGAGTTGCCGTTGGCTTTCCTTACCCCATCCTTGAAATCCTCCAATATCCCGTTAAATACATCCGCCATACACATCATGGAATGTAGCCATACCAGCATATTGAATTTATATTCATTATCAGCATTATTCATCAAGCCTATCAAAGACTCACTTTTTGTCAACATGATTTTAGATTCTCGATCTACGATATCCTTTATCTCTTGCCGGTATCTCATGGCTCCAACGAAATCCATCCTAGAGTAACATTCATTTGATTTCTCTACCAATTTCCTGATATCCTTTCTAGACATCAGAAGATCCAATACCTGTTTTTCTCTTTCGTTTTTATCCATAATCGTTTATTTATTGACACAAATATAATTAAAGCCTAGATATTTACCTAGGCTTTTTAATAAAGTTAATCTTTTTTATTCTTTCTTTTTGACTCATCCCAATCCGATGAATACCTACATGTGTTTTGTTTGTGGATTGAGAAATCGCACCAAAAACACAAGGGCTTGGGGCGGGGTTCAAGGCAGGCTGGTTGCCGTCCCATTAGGTAGCGCTTCTCGTACTTATACCCTTGTTTGGCATCGTCCCAAACGTGAGCTTGATAGCTATCTATTTTATTTGTCTCGAAATCATACATATCAAGGAGAATATCGTTAAGCTCCTTGACCGACCTCTCTACTTTCTCCTTATCTACCTTCACGTTCTGATTGTCCAGCATGCGGGTAAAGAAATAGCTGCACATATCCGGCAATACCTTGTACTTTCTCAGTATGTAGAAGGCGTATATCGGATGCTGGAGATTGTGAAGCAGCTTATCCTCATCGAATAACTTTCTCCCGGACTTCCAGTCTATCGTATACATAGCTATCCTGTCTTTTGTCTTATACTCCCCACGCCAGTCCACCGATCCTATGATATGTACCTTATCGTACGTCACGCCATCCAAGGTAAGTGGCTTGGGTAGCTTATAGGGCAGGACGAAGTCCTCCTCCACGCCGGCCGGCCTCGACCCCCGGATCACCTTCTCCATTGGCGTAAGATTGGACCATGCCTTCTTATAATTGCCAGCAGCATCCTTCTCAAACAACCCCACAATCCATCTTATTAACCTAGCCGCATGTTGCATAGACTCGATCTGGGATTTTACGCTATCAAAAGGAATCTGTTCTATATCGGCGTAGTAATTGAAAGCCTTACTCATATCCTCATAAGAAGGTCTGCATCCGTTCTTGAAGAAGTACTCCATCGTCTGGTGGATAACCGTACCATATGACGTAGCCTCGTGCTTCTCCGTGGATCTGTGACCCTCCACGTAAGTCTTATACCACTTATACGGACATTGGACAAACGTGTCTATCTGTGAGTAGGATGCGGCAAGCACCTTCTCGCCGCCTATGGTCTTACATAGCAAGTTATTCTCCGGAACGATCATAAAGCCTCTCCGTATTTATGTCACGCTCATATAAATCCATCGAAATATTCTGTAGGTTATGCAAATACCTTATCTGGATAAGCTCGCTCAGGTCATCCTCCATATCCCTAAGTCCGAGATAATACTCGTCGCCAAAAACCTCCATGGTCATCCCGTGTCCACGATATACGTCCCTATTCTTGTCACTCTTAAAACCGATAGCATCAAGAAGGTTATCGTCTATCTCAATAGGCATGACATCATCTTCCCCTGAATACCATTTCATTATCCCATCATCAACCTTACGTTCAAGGATTAATGATCCACTTTCATTACACATACCGGTAACGCACCCTACTCTCCATATATCGCCAGCTTTGTCTTTTACAAGATTGCCCGGCCTTAACTCCTTAACTGAAATCATATTCTTCCTCCTCATGATCGTCATCACAATCATCGACAAGAGGGGTCTCTAGCCCCTCTTCCCAATCATCATATCCGAAATCCATTTATTTGTCTTTTAGATAATCATACAACATACCCATAAGCTCTCCTACCGTCAATTCGTGATAAGGCTTGACGTTAAGTGCCTCATCGGGTATACATTTACCCGTTTTCTTTTCCACTTCCATTATGACTTCTACAAAATCAAGGGAATCCATAGCCATATCCGTATCCAGCTTATCCTCGTTCATTATCTGAGCGGCATGATCAAGACCATTAAATTCACCCATCTTCTCGAATATCGCCTCCTTGACTACTTTTTCAACTTCTTTTCTTTCCATACTAAATTGACATTTTCAATCTTCTACCTAATTCTTTTTTTATATCCGATATCCTTTCGATATCCATCTTAACATCGCCTGTGATAGCGTATTCCTTATCCATTCTCTTTGGGGGATCCGGAAGCCGGCTTATGGCGAACAACCATGCCAGCTCCTTGTTCTTGTTCTCCCTAAGATACAAGTCAGACGTCATGCCATACATTTTTATGATCGTATCGAATAACGTTGATTCCGATAAACTCATATGCACGCTATACACATTTGATGGTTTCCAGATCAAGTTATCCAATCTCATCGTATACTCACGTTTAAGATCTATGTGGGATATTACGGCTCTTACTATAGGTTCTTCCTTGAAGTTGGTATTAGCCACGAACCATACGAGCCTTTTCTCTACCTCCTTAATAGCCCCTGTATCCTTCCCCATATCGTTATATACCCCAACGATACGGTCCCGGATCCCCTCGACCTCCGGTGTCAGACCGGGTGTCTCTATCAGCATCAGCAGCGACCCTCCCCTTGGCGTTATCTTCCACTTCCCATTCTTCTGAAGCTCAATATAACCAGATGCTTTATAGCTATCTATTTTCTCCTTTGGAATGGTGTTAGCCATCTCTTCTTTTTGCCGGATCATCAAAAGATACCCGACATCAGACATCGTTAATCCTGATGTCATCATCTGTTCAAAATTTATATACATAGGTTATTATATACTATTTTACACCAGATATGTTGTAAAACATACGTATGTTATTTAATTTCATATTCTTCTTTTCTATAGTTCAGTAAAAGAATCCGGCGATCTCACTCTTGAGCAACCGGTAGAGGGTATTGGTGATACCCAGTATAATGTTTCGTACAAATGTATATCATTTCTCATTTTTTTGGTGTAAAATGGTATATAATCACATTAGATCGTAAGCTCTTCTCAACACCCTAAGGGCGTCTGCTTTCGATAATCTCTTTCCCTTTTTCATACTGTTTTACCGTATAAGATTCATTAGCCATACCAACTCTACCAACTGATATAGATTGATTTATAGATTGGTTAAGATGCCCTACAACCGACATCTTAGCCCTAACCGTATTGGCGCATCTTAGAAGGATTCGATAATCCTCTAACGCCCTCTCGTATCTTACGTCCACCCTAGCCCTTTTATCAGCATCAGTCATGCTCTTACATGTTCCGTCCTCCCTCAGGCTTATAGCGATCTTGTCCCGTATGATTCTGATATCATCCTCGGCTATCACCAGTTCGGCGTCAAGAACCCCCTTGTATGAGCTAAGAATATCCTCCACCGCCACAACTTCCCTTTTTAGGTTCTCCAATTCCAATATCATTGAGTTGTCATTTATCCTTTTATACTCCTGTACTTTATTGGATACCTCATCACAGATACTCATGATCTCCTTTTCCCGTTCCCGATTTATGATATATCTGATGCTGTATTTAGCCATTTCCTTTAACGAGGATATAATTTCCTTTATCCCCATCTTATCCTCAACCGACAATACGGTCTTCAAGAACATTTCCAGCACCTTTATCACTACAAGCAAGTAATTATGTCTCAATCTCATGTCAATAAGGTGTTTCGTCATGTACTACATTGAAATCATCACTGGACGGTATATATTGTTGCTCCAATGGAACGCCGGGAGGTGGGGGCGGTAGCGTCACTACGGTCGTGTCCGGCCTGCCACTGCCCACAGGGGCATCCGAGCCTCCCGGTCTTTCTTGGCGCACCACCCCTCCATCAGGATAATATCGCTCATATCCTTTCATGATATCTACATGTATAGCGTCAATCTCCTCTAATGACCGTTGACGGACCTTTACGATATGATGGAATAATAATCCATCCACACGGAAGGATCGTCTTGATTCACTTTTAAAACGTTCCAGATTAGGATACCATCCTTGCGGAAATTGCATGTATGAGGAGTACCCGTATCTCTTCGGGATATTTAACGCTACCATAGCCGTACATAACTGTCCCAATGTATCTGATTGATAAAAATCAGATTGCTTTGGCATATGATCTTTTGGATCCCGTCGTCCTTCGATATCACGATTGAGTTGGGATATTATAAGAAAGAAAATATTAGGAAAAGTCCTTTTAGCTATATTGCACATGGTTATCAACGAGTCGATATTCCTTTTGGCATCTCCTGAACCTTGTATCAGGGCCGTATGATCTATAGACACGAATACCATTTTTTTATCTTTGTTTATTGGCATATACTCATTCCACAGAAAGTTTTGAAGCTCATCTACGGTTGATGGTTTAGGGATGTATGTTATTCTGCTGGAGTTTTCCTCCTTAAGACATTTCTGCATTTCCTTTATCTCTTCATCAGACATCTCGTTAAGGAGAATATCTTGTATATCCTTTCCCATTTTTTTTGATAGTGAACGCAACATCAAATCTTCTGGGTTCATCTCAAACTCACATCTTAACCATACATAATCATCTGCCTGTGGATTGATATTGACATTCATCACATTGCTCATGATCTTCTGCGCCAAATAAGACTTGCCGACTCCGGGCCTGGCGCCGATAGCCACCGCATGTTGTGGGTAGAACCCTCCCAGCAACGCCTTGTCAAGATAAGCGTATCCAGTACGAGCCGGGAGAAGCTCTCCCGACTGATACTTTCTTATTCTCTCATAGGCATCCATGATAATCTCCTTGGATGACCTCCATATCCTATCCTCACTCATCCTCTTGCGTTTCTATCGCCAGCCGTATCGGATTTAGATCCTCTGTTAGCTGATCTTGATTTATATCTTAACCCCTTAGCTGTATGGCATAGGTCCTTCCCCTTCCGATAAGCCTTTCCCTTCAACTTATCGGTCTTGTAGTTCTTACGACCCAACTCCCGTCTCTTGGCTTTCTGCTCAGGTCTGGCGTTGATCTTCTTATCCGTCTCAGCCTTCTTCTTTCTGGCTTCCGGATGTGTTCTGTAATATTCAGTCGATCTCCCCATCCTCTTCGTCCTCCTCATCATCATAATTCTCCATGATAAGATCCTCTCCATCCAGATATGAAGCTTTATCCTTTAGCCTAGATCTCATACTCTCATAAGGGTCATCTCCGTTCTCCACCTCCCATATGCATGCGTATGGGCCTATTATATCACTTAACTTCTCGGCTCGATCCTTACTTATTCCTTTCTCTATCATCTTATCCTTGCAATAAGACTTGTCGAACATCGACCCTCCTACATAATATCCAGTAGGCTTATGAATAAAAATTACCTTCATCTTTTATATAATTAATATTATCTACCAAATTTATTATTTCTCTTCTTTATACAGTCGCCATAGCTCATATCCATATCACACACCACCGTATCGGTCGTGTTGTTTACCACATGGAACAGGAACTCCGGGCACCCGTGGCAGGCGTTGCTCCCGATCGCCACCGCTCCGTGCCTATGGCAAGCCTTCTTTACCATGGTTCTATCATATATCCGTATATGATTATCGCCATACTTTTCAATATATCTCATGGTATTAAGTAGTGATGGCAAAGACATCTTATATGGGGATACATGTTCTATTGGTATATCCAATTCACCAGATAGGCTTTTGTAAATATCCTGTACATCCCGTTTTGTCCTATACGCAAATATATTAATCTCAGTCATTACCATATCCATACTCCTAAGAAGATCCGGCTTAGCCAGCCTCCCCATCGGTTTCCCAAAAGGATCGGATCTCATCCAAGCCCTACACTTCTCGCACCCAACTTGCTTCCCCTCCACCGTATTTATCATAGTGGATGGGATCTTGCAATATGGACATACGGATCCGTTTAACATAGCTTTCTGGGCTAAAGACAGTTCTTTCATACCTTTTCTTCTATCTCAACATTAAATAGATTGCAGAATCTATCAAAATTTCTGTTCTCTATTCTCATATCCTCCTCATACCTGTCAACCGATTTGATGAAATCATTATAACAGTCCTCGCACATCCATTGATTGATTACCGCTACATAATAGCCCACGGACGTAGGTCTGTTACACATATCGCAAATACCTAAGCACCCATATCTGGTGAGCTTATCCATCATCTCCTGTCTTGTTATTTCAAGAACCTTGAATTTCTTGTAATTGTCAACTACCTTTGCCATTGTAAATTTGTTTAATAATAAAATAATCCGCTATATCCATTCCCTCATTTATATTGGGTTTTGATTCTAGAAAATTACTTATCTCTATATTCATCCCCCTCATATCCTTGTCTACCTTCTTTCTCCATTCGTTGAAAGCGTCGCCCTTATCCGGGTACAGGACTATCCGCCTCCTACCCAATGTCTCTATCATCTCCCTTTTCAGCATATGGATACCGCCACAGGCCATAAACAACCTACTAGGGTACACGATGTTACAGATAACAGCCGTCTTCTCTGACTCTACTATATACACCGGAGCGTCATTGGGATAGAAGTTGATAAGAAACTCCCCGAACAGGCATTGCCTAAGCAGGTAATCCTGACCGTCCAGTATATGCACCCAACATACATGATCCACGGGAACCTTTACCCTCTTCCCGTCAGGCCCGTAGTCCATTATCTTCCCGGTCCGCACTACCCAATTCTTATCCAGTTGCCAGAACACACAGCACTTACCCCAGTCCCCGAATCTCATCATCCCCACCTTATACAAGCTAAATGCCCTATTGGTATGATACGATCCGAAGATATTGGATAGATAATCCTGAAGATCGGATGTCTCGAAAGGATTAAGCGTCTCAAACATCTTGCTTACCGGAATGCAGTTGGCTATATCCGGATCCATAGGAGGTCTGTACCTCCTTAATACTTTGTTTGAATCGGTAAAAAGATCATTGTTCCCAAGTTCGCTCCCTGTTGGATATTTAAAGTAACCACATTTATTTTTATGATCACACACCCCAAACTGCTCTCCAACGATCTGACCGGTGGTTACGTCCACGTACGGCGTAAAACACTTATCCTTGCCGCATTGCGGGCACGTCATCTTCCTTCTTGGCTTGCTATGATCCAACTCATACCGATATACGCTCTTGTCAAACTCCCTGAATTCCATTATCCTCTCCTCTCGCTCATCACTCTATATATATAATCTCTCAGCGACTCTTTTCTTATCAAACCATTCAACTCAAAATCACCCTCTATATCTAAAGACCCGATCCTTGACGTAACCGTATAATTGGTTTTCTCAAACTTATACTTACCTTGAAGATATACAACCGTAGCCATATTAAGTATAGGATTATCGGTTTGTCTCTTCAACTTATATTGACTTGTCTTAGCGGTAGGATCACCAGGAGCGAAGTTATATATCTCCTCTATCTCCAATATCTTTCCGTAGTTCTCCAGTATCATTCTTCTATATAGCTCAAGCTGGAAAGCGTACTCGTCATAGAAATTGCCTTTCCTGTTTGATTTGAAGTCCAATATAGCGAATATCCTCCTGCATCTCTTTATCTTCTTTTTCTCCGTCTTAGGCTGACCTTTCTTGGCTCCCGTCTTATAGAACTCTCCTGTCTCGACCTCTATCTCCACTGTCTCCGGCTCGCTGTCCATCTCCACCACGGCGTCCACCGAAGAAGCTACCTTTAACCTGCTTGACCTCAACATCTTTTCGATAAGTACAGGTTTAACATGTCTTTCCTTGCAGAATATAGCGAATGATATCAGATCCTCTATTAGCTCATCAATGTTATCTACTAATATCCGCTCCATCCTATACTTGTCTATTCTCAGCTTGGCTTCCTTGACCACCTTCCTTATCCACGTCGGGATCAGCTTTATCTTAACCCCGGTCAGATACAACCCAAATAGATAATGCATGATAGTACCTAAGTCAGCCCTGTAGTTAGCGTACTCATCAGGATCCTTACCCTTGAGCCTCATCTCATTCTTCCACTTCTCCAAAGCGCCGGACGTATCACAATACCCATTGGCGATATTGTTAGTGGCTCCATCGTATATGATAGGATACCCATCAACATCCATCTCATAATACACACGTTTGCCAGCGACAGTCATTCTATATAACACCGGTGTCGGGATATCCTTTATCCATTCAGCGGCATAATACTGTTGCTCTGTCTCCAGATCATACTCAACCTCCATCTCCTCCTTAGGCTCGTTTTTAGGCTCTTCAACAGGCTTTTTCTCCTCGACCATATCTTTCTTTGGGATCGTTGACAAAACGTCTAATATGCCAAAGAAAGCGGTAAATTTAGGATCTGTATGATATGATCTTAATATTGGTAACGATGATCGCCAATAATATGATGACGCATTCTCGTCCATTGTCTTATTATGAACAAACTCTATTACAATACCATCATCCGTGATAACCACATGATGTTTTTTGGATAAACGGACTCTCATATCATCAAACGATTCTTGATCGCTTATGACTTCCATATCCGTGCCTTTCTTATATATCGTATCACTTATAGCTTCGTATCCAAGAGCTAGAAGTAATTTTTGTTTTCTTCTATCCATGATAATAATCTGGTTTTTAATTTACCATCCTCCTCGACTCTAGGTGCGAGATCCCTCATCCTTCTGGCTGCCAACAGCCATACGTTGCCAAACTCGTCCAAGAGCCGGCTGAAATCCATCGTATCTAATAGATAATCGAATCTTGTATGCTCATCAGCCGTCAAGTAGATAATGTTATCATTATCCTCAGCAACTGATTTATATTTCCGTTTAGGGTATAAGTGGCATATGTTGCTTACCCCCGGGCATGGTATGTATGCGCCGGTAGCAGATCTCCTTGTCATACTCAATCTAGCCACATGGGCGCCAAAGAAAACGGCTAGGCTCTTCCCCTTCGGCTTGGCCTTCACCCGTATCGCCGCCCTTTCCTTTGGCGGTAGCTCCTTGGCTCTGCACGCGGGACACAACCCCTTACTCCTTATGGTTACCATCCTCCCACATCTCTCACACGGTAACATCCTACCTCTCATGCCTTTTTCTTTTTATAACTTTTGTTGAACTCCATAAGGCTCATAGCCCTATACCTCTTAAGCCTATTAATCTTACCCTCAGTCCAATCTTGATCCTTGAAGTTGATGATCGTATCGAATATCTGAGCTAGTTCCCGGATATTAAAATTCCGGTTCTGTATTTTTTTATAGAATCCGGACCTACTATACCCTAACTTGGAAGCCAGATAAGTTTTATTAGATAATGTGAGGATACGATAAATCGTACCCTCCATCTTGCTTATCTCCATCAACTTCTCGGCGACGGATGACATGGTTTCGTAGCTAGCCTTGTTGCTTACTATCCTCATGCTTCTCCGGGTTCCTGATCTTACCGTCAAACTCATAGAAATCCATCAACTTCTTCTCCTCCTTAATACAGGTTACCACGAAGTCTGATATAGTCCCTTTCATGCCTTTCTCGAAATTCTTTTTGGCATGATCAAGGTCATTGGCCCGAACGATGTAGTTAAACGCCTTGCGTTTCTCATTGCCCGATTTCTCGTCTATCGTAATATAATCAGCCGTGACCTTATAGAACCGGTCTCCATCCATGGCAAACAATTCAGCTATCCTGAATCGTTTGATATCAACGCTAAACTCACCGGAGATAAACGGTCTCATCTCCTCTATGATTCTAACTTCACACTCGGTATAAGAAAGAGCATCTACTAAATATTCTTCCTTAACCTTCTTCTTCATGCCATTCTCGGCATCGGCCTCATAAGAAACCGTACATTTAAACCAATTGTGCATTTTAATCTATATTATTATTAAACAAAGGATAATCTTTTATTCCTTCACGAATATATCTTTCCGTATCATCATCCACGTCATAAGCTTTCTTAAAAAACGTCATAGCCGTATTCGTATCATGATCCACCAACGGAAGATATTCCTTTACAAAAAGGAATCTAAGATGATTCATATGATCAATCTTATTTCTTACATCGATTACCTTCGACCAGATCTCGGCATGGATTTCACTCATTCTTTTTATATCCTTCTTGTATTTATCTACCTGATCTTTATACTCCTCCTCAATCTTATTATTCTTGTCCTTTATAGATTTGTAGGATTCCTCATCTTTCGTATCAAACATTGGAATATGTTTGATATTGATTATATCCAACTTATTATATATCTTATCATTGGATATAGTGAAATCGTATGTAGTCTTGTATAAATCAAACTTACTTAAGAACTTAGCTATTTTAATAGCATCATCCTGATTAAAAACAGCTATGCTCAATCCTTCTAAAAGGTAGAAGAAATTAGATGGAGAAATAGGCTTGTAGTCGTATGTCTTCATAACTGGAGGTTCGTCCACAAACCTAACACCCTCCTTAGCGCATCTTGTTATGATCAATCTATCTATCTGCTCGTCAGTAAGATCATATATCTCCTGATCGGTCATCTCATTAATTGTCTTCATCGTCATCCTTCTCCATCATTATAGCCTTTACCGCCTTTTGTTTATAAACCTCACTCATAAGGCAGGTAAAATCCATATCATCCATACCAGCCATAACATTGGCTTCTACTTCCAAATTCATCTCAATGTTCATTACCGAGACTTCATAGTTACTATCATCTTCTTTATAGGAAATGACTTTGCCACCATACTCGAAACCATCATCTTCGGTCTTAACCATATCGATGATCTTCTCCAATTTCTTTACAAACTCACTCTTTTCCATATATATAATTTTTATGTGTCTACAAAAGTAGACATTTTGTTTTTGAATTAAATTAAATAAACATTATTAATAGTTAATACTATCCTTTCTCCTATCATTCATATTTATTCTTTGGTAATTATACCCTAACATCTGCTCCATCTTCTTTAACCCAATTAACCGTATCGCAATGCCAGCAATACCCTGTCTCAGAATCCTTTTTATGAGAATGGGAACCACATGTAGCGCACCAATAATTATCATCTATATTGTATGTGTAACTTTTATCCTCATGCATCTTATCTATTCTAGCTACCCTATCTTCCAATAGATCCTTTAGATAATGGCATTCATAAGGCCTATCTTCTTCCCTTAATATATAAACATCTATGTCCATCATATTCCCCATCCTGTCCGTGCACATCAGCTCGGCGGCATGACGTACATTCCCTTCCGGCATCCCCGGGACTATCTCCCGGATCACTGCCTCCATCTTCTCTTGGTATTCGGTGTCTACCTTAGCCACCAAGTCTTCTAGTTTATCTATTAAGCTCATAATTTTTATTGTATATAATTACTATTTGATATTTATACATATTTATTCTGTATCATCTTCACATTCACCTATCATATCCGTATGACCAAATATCATATCAATAAATTCAAGCATCTCATCATTAAACGATCCGCTTTCTTCTTGCAGCTTCCTACATTCATCCTCGGTCAATCCACAAGAAGACACCAGTTCCTCTGCGGCCTGCGTCCATCGCCCGTCGTAGGCTAGCTCCTGAACCGCCAGCCATATCCCTTGGTTCATGCCCTTCATTCTTACCTTATCTAAAATATCCTTATTCTCCATATCCTCAATCATTTAAATTCTTGTTTATTACAACAATCTCTATATCGTTTAACATCTTATCTTTTAATACTTTCTCTACCATTCTTGGAATGACATTAAAATCTTTATTTTTAAGCTCATTATCTACCATAAGCTTAATCATCTGCTCTATATTATTATCATTCCCGTAAGTATTACATATACACTCCTCAACATATTTTCTTATATCAGATCTAATTGCATTGATTATATCTTCCTTCGTAAGCCCAAGCTCATTATGGATATAATTCTTTATCGCTTTATATTCCTTACTTCTGCTCATAATCAATCTCCTTTCTCTTAAATTCACCTATGTTTAATATCCCTCTATCTCCTTCAAGTGCTAAAGAGATCGGAGGTATTGGCATATATAATTTAACTACCCCGTCATCGTAAAATGGATGCGGATATTTATGATACTTGGCAAATTTGCCCCAGCCTTTAAAGAAGTAAGCCATGGAAATACTTTCTCCATCAGTGACAAGATAATAATCATCTACATCCGGTAGCCCATCGCTTACTTTTATCCACGGTGATTGCTTTGACCGCCATTCGGCACCGGATTTAAAACCAGAAGCAATCATCTCTTTAATGGCAGAAATGCCGTTCGGTACTCCATTTGTTCCAAACGAACTAATAACCGATCCTGCGTATTCAATCGCTACTTCTACTGTCTGTTTCATAATTCCCCTCTTGCTTTAAGTCTTTTGATTGCATCTTTTCTTGAGTATGCACAGATCTTTTGTCCTTTAATCGTGAATTCTTTCAACTCTCTAGAAGTCGATGGACGTCGATAATCAGGATTGAATCTCATCCCTTCATTTGACAATCTCTGATTAGAATAAATATTGGTAATTATATACTACTTTGCACTATCTCTAAAACAATAAAAGGACACATAACCATGTATCCTTTTATTATTCAATCGTTTTTCTCATTTTTCTTTCCCTTTCCTTCTTTTTTAACGCTCCAAGAAAGAGTTTTCCGAAAAAGAGGATCACGGGGATCTATTTTTGGATTATAGCCGAATATGTTATCGGCTATTCTCTTCATCTCCTTCTCAATATCTTTATGTATTACTACTTCTATGTCTTTCTTTTTTCTCATGCTGCCATATTCTTTAACTGTGAATACCTTAATCGGTGTCCGATATTCTGCAAAAGTACATCGAATCTTTCACATTCGGAAAGATGTTTGGTATTATACCTAAAAGCTGATGAGTCCACGTATCTTTGCAGATGTTTCCTAGACACCCAATGATGGACACCCTTCAACGTTCTCTTTAAGTGTCCCCAGAATCCTTCGATCGTATTAGTATGTCTATACCCAATGACGTAAGCGCCTTTCTTATGATAGACAACACCGTGATCGTATAGGTTAGGATCTAAGTTTCTATAAGCTTGCCATTCATCCGAGAAGATTGTAGATCCCGGACATACAACATCATTGATGATCGGGATCAAGGTTCCGGCTTTCGTATCGCTAACAACCTTAGCTATAACAAAGCCTTCTCGTTGCAGCATACCAAATACCGGGACCTTGTCCTTACAACTCCTGCCTCTTGCGTTTCTTACCTTCTTACTACTATGCCTATTCTTATTCAATCCTCCTATATAAGTCTCATCTATCTCAACCTCTCCATTTAGACATTGGCTAGCATCTATATTGAAACAATTCTGGATACGTTGCAACATAAACCAAGCCGTCTTTTGTGTTATGTTAATGAACTTAGCCAACTGAACGGAAGAGACACCCTTCTTAGCGTTTATGACGATATAGCAAGCCAACATCCATTTCCTCAACGACACTTTCGTGTTCTCGAAGATCGTGTTTGTCCGGACGTTGAAATACTTCCCCGTATTCTTGCACTTGTATCGGTTTCCCTTGCATTTATAAACCTTTGAGTCTGGATCGTACGGAGACACGACATGATCACCCCATCTCTGCCTCTCCAAAAAATCAATACATGATTGCTCGGTAGGGAAGAACTTCACTAACTCATCAATAGATTTAAAATGATTCATCTCAAACATAACACTCTGATTTTTACTCTATAAAGATAATAAATTCGTTCTAAACCAGCAATCAAACCACAATCCAATATAATCATATTAAAATTGTTTTGGTTTTAATTAGGATTGTTTAGAAATAAGATCACTATATTTGAAAACAAACTTTAAAATCTAATGTTATGGAATTTGAAACATTTTCGTGTATAGTTTATGATAGAAAAATGATTAAGAAAAAGGCTGATTGTTCTATGGATAGCTTTAAATTTCAACCCAGAAAAATTAGTAGTGATACTATTGCTATACGTTTAATACTAGATGATTATACACGACAGACCCAATTTTTTATCTCATCCAATTTTAAATTGGATGTATCTGCTTTACATAAAGACTTTTATGGTGTTATAGCCGAGGTTATGTATAAATTTTGCCTTGAAGAAATTAATAAGATAGAAACAGAAAGAAATATTGCATTTCAAGATTATCCAGATAAGCTGGACATATATAACAAACTTAGGGAATCTGGTTTCCAAGGATTTTATTAAATTCCTTATCAAATTCGTCCCATTTATGTGGAGGAACCATACCAACCCTAGATAGTATTCCATTCTCCATCTTGGTTATTTTTTGCTTATGGAAAGTTTTATACTTTGTCTGATTAGGATCATCTAAAAACTTTTGGAAGTCATCTAATTCCCAATCTTCTAAGTAAAGGTCTTTTTGATAATCTTTTGCTGTCTTCATATTTGTAATTTTTAAAAGTTAATAAATATAATAAAACAAAAGCGGGACTAGTCTAAATCTAATCCCGCTTAAATATTTTCTATGTTATATGATCCTAGTCTCTAATGAACTCAATTTTCATGGTTCCCACACCGGAGGCATTGATCGTATTGGCCTGTTCCCTTAGATTATTCTCCCATGTATCGACCTGTGATTTTGTCCCGCAAAAGTGGCTAGACGTGGTTGATGACGCCCCATCAACGTTATATGTAATGACACAAGTCGAGCATATTTCACCTAAGACACTATCTACGCTAAAACGATCGTCATCGTGGCAAGAAATAAGCAGGAAACATGATACCGCTAATAAGTATATGATACGTTTCATGTTAATCCCCATAAACCGTTATCGTATACTTGGCGAACAGCCCTAAGACGCTTGTTGACTTCTGATCAATATGACTAATCTTTGTGATACCGCCGTCTTTAGCCGCTTTTTGTACGCTTGCATCCCCGAATGCGAACCAGCCCAAGACGCTTGTTGCCGTAGCCTCTCCTTTCTTAGATCCTAAAGGATTTGAAGTTACCGAGACTGGTGATTGAGTCTCTTGATAAACATAACCTGTTACCGGAGACTTTACCGCTGCGCAACTTGATAACAAGAATGCCGTACTGATAAATAAGAATGCTTTTTTCATTGTGTGTTTGTTTTTGCCCTCCCTGTCCCCTTCGTTCGGTGGTTTCTAAATAAAAGAAGCGTGGGGACTATTGGATGTTACCGTATTTGAGGCTCTGGACTGCCCACCACTCGATAACAAACAACAGCCCCACGCCTTATGATTGTGTATAGTTTGCCCCTAAAGGTAATAATACAACAACATAGGCGTAGGAGGCATCTTTGTCTATCATCCCGAGTGGTTGAAATTGTCCAGATTTCAAATACGAGATAATATCTTAACGCTTCTACGTCTTTATTCTAATACGTGGGACAAAGATAGAAATATGAAAAAATAAAAACAATTTAATTTGTATTAATTTCTCTCAAAACACTAAATATCGGTTTGATTATTGTATAGTTATTTGAAGTTTGTCATAGAGATGACAATAGTAATGTAACTTGCAATAGTTACAAAAAAAAGAGGAGGCTTTATTATGAGCAATTACTCAGAAAAGCTTCTGGATCTTATTTTTAGCAAAGGTTCTATAGCTAGAGGCATGAACCCTAAGTTGTATCGAAGAGATTGTTACGGCAATCTCATGTTTCGACGCTCTTATGGCAAGTACACTGAATTAGGGTGGAATGTTGACCATTCTAAACCTATTGCTAAAGGAGGAACAAATAGCATTCGCAATTTACAACCCATGAATTGCTTTGCCAATTGTTCAAAAGGAGCCAGATATTAAGCTTTAGACAGTATGTCTATTTTGACATACTGTCACCTCCTCTCTTTATTTCTAACAAACTCAATACCTATTAGTTTATGACTGTTGGTGATAATTATTGATAGGGAGGTGTAAACTGGTATATAATTACCTAATCAAATACGCTTTTTCACCACGCTTATTTCTTACGATTCTTCCGGCCTCAAAGTGATAGCCATAAGAATAAATACTTTCACCTTCAAAGAAGAAATTCCTACCATTTACAGATTCTTTCTTTTCGTTTGCCCATAAATGAGCGATCATCCTATTGTCCATATTTATTAAGTTTTGAGTGTTAACTATTGATTATACTTGCTAAAAATAACATCGACACAAGTTCCGCCAATAGCGTTTGCGTCATTATACGAATAAAAACCTTCTGTTTCCCAATCCACACCAACTGGACAACCATCTGCATGTTTTACAAAGTCATCAATTTCTTGCGCTTCCTCATTAGATATTCCAGTGTAGTCACCATTAATCAAAGCCCCAATCCAATAAATCGGAAGCCTATATCTTATTATCTCTATATTCATAACTTTATCAATTTACAATTACTACCTTTTCATTCTATTTTATTCAATGGACCGGCATACGCTTCCCCATTCTCATAATAAAGCTGGTCCTCATACTGGTTATGATGAAGCTTCTCACGTATCGCATCTTCATCTTCAGCCCAATGTTTATATTCCTCATGCCAAGTCTTGAAAAAATTATTATAACATTTTTCTATTAAATCCTCTAAAGAGAAATTCTCCGGGTAAGTACACCAAGTATCGTAATAATCAATTATTGGTTTAAGAAGATAACAATCATAACACATCCCTGTTAATGGACAATTGTCTTCGTATCCCAATATTACCCGACTGCGTCTGCACTTGTAATTATATTTCCCATCTATATATTTGCCTATAGAATAATATTTACCTTTCGTGATATGTGGCATAATGTTGTTATTGATATACCTGAACAATAATTTACCGCATAGATTCTTAGGGAATATATCACGATTATAATCTGTAGGATGTTCATAAATAGGATCATTGTATTTAAACTCATAACTAAAATCATATCTCTCGTATCCAACTTCCCAATTATAAACCCTAGTATCTGTCATATCCTCAAAGGCTTTCATCGACTCTTGATAGTCTATACTATAAGCATCCATACATTGCTCCATTACATTCCAGCGCTCACGCTCTATGATCTTTTCTTGTGAATCTTTTGACAGTTCATCAAACTTATACACTTTTAATACAATCTCTTTCATAATTCCTCCTCTTTTAATATAATTAGATCCCTAACGTCAATCGAATGACATACGTACCTCCCAATCTATGTTCACGTTTAGAGATATGATTGTAGTTATTCTCACGACCCACTACAATCCCGATCCAAGTATTACTCATCCTTTATCTTTACGAATGGGTTTTCTACATAAAACTCCACTACATCCTTAGATTTTATAGATGTCACTATACCGGTGGTATCCACAAACCCTTCAGTCTTGTCCATTGTCAAGTCCTCTATCTTATCTCCCGGTAGAAAACAAAGATTATAGTCTTGATCAATATACATAATCATCTTTAACCTAACCATGTCGTCAATGATGCCTTTCATTCTCTCCACGACATCTAATTGATCATCACTAAGCATTAATCTACTTTTTGATGATTTCACTAATCTTATGTCTCCATTCTTGTCAACTACAGTTAAGTCATTGAATTTATACACATCTTCACATGTTCTGTAATATATTTCCTTACAATAAATTTTTCCTTTATTATCTATTTCAACATCAAAATATTCCAACTCCCCCTTGACAGCTCTTCCGTTTTTGTATTTCCACACATCACCTATTGGAGCGAATCCATATAATGACTTAAAAACATCATATATTGATAGTTTTGTCTTAGGGATGCTCTTGCCCTTTTTAAAACATTCTTCGGACGAATAAAATAATTTCCCATCTAATGTCTTCTCAGTCCTACATCCTCCCCATGTTCCTACATATCTAACTACTCCATATGTAAAACTGATCAAGATCTTATCAATCTCAAACCACTTTAATTTTTCTGACATATCGTCAAAAAGATATCCACTCTCTAAATAAACTGATAAATACTTTTCGTTTCCATAAAAATTTATTTTTTTTAAAATTAAACAATATCATTTACCTTGATCACTATGAGTCTCAATATTATGAACAAGCTCATATAGATCATAATCACTACACTCTGCTAAACATAAAGAGAAGACGTTCCTGTCGTTAATCGTAAAATAGTTATCTTCTAATATGAAGATAGATTTTCCTACCTCTAAAAAACAGTCCCATAACTCATTACCTCTTTTGTTACCAAACACTTTCTGGAAAGTATGACGATCTGCCTTATTCTCGAATTTGCGCATTCGTCTAATCCACTCATATCCGTGTCTCACTAAATCCAATCCATTGACCTCCTCGAAGCTCCCGTTTTTCTCAATCCATTTATTTACATCTATCAACATATTCCCTTATAATATTACATTAAACAACTCGTTTAACCTATCTATCTCACTTAGGTATTCATCTTCTTTATCAAATCCAATTTGCGTCCCTCCCTCCAATCCAAAGGACAGGGTAAAGGATATGACCCAGCCCGATCCGTCCACGGCCTGCCCCTTGGGAACCCAAGACATCACCGCTTTCTTGGATATCCACCATCTCCCTATCTGAACGAAATCAGGATAGTTGTCCATTAAATACACCATCTGATTAGCCATCTTATTAACATCATCAAAAGGCACTATATGATACTTGTTTCTTATCCTGACCTTCAAGAAGGGGTTATCCATATTATATGCCGCAAATGCTGATATCACGGAACTAGGATATCTAACTCCTTTTATTATCACCCATTTCATATATCACCCCCTCTTTATATAACATAAATTCATTGGATAAAATTTATCCGCGCTCTCTTTCCCGTCTCCTCGAAAGTTAGCCAGCCCGCATGTCAGGATGCTCACAAGGTTATCCACCACCTCCAACTCGCTCGATTTGAACCACGCCAACTGGCTGTAAGTTTCACCTATCCATATTATACTCATTCTCCCGTCCCGACTGACCTCCTTCACCAGCCCTATATGGTTTTTAGTGTCCTTAATCACATTTAATTCGTCAATATTTGTAAGCCGAACAAAATCCATCGGCCGTATCACTTTATTCTCGTCCATGTCTTTATCCTCCTATATTCTTTTTATTCTCTCAATTTACGCTTAACCTCTTTAACATATTTAGTAGAATGTAGTCCCCTATGCAATCTTATAGCCCGATCTATATCCTTTTTAGGATTATGATGAGATTGATATATCTCGAACATTTCCCTAGCCTTGATAGGATTTGTTCTATCATCGTATCTATACCGCTTTTTCTCCCGTTTAAGACACAATATCCTATTAACCTCATCTACATACACCTTTTTCATCTGCCACCTCCCTAAAGCCCCTGAAGTGGCGTTGTACGCCCGATCGTCGTTCCTTGACTCCACGAAAGATATGGCGGCCGCCAGCTTGTCCCATACCCGTGCCTCGATCACGGCCGGCTTCGGGGCGAGGGGCATGCCTCCGTTCCTTTTTGGCGGTGTCAATATTATCATCGCCGTCACGAGTAAGTATCTTATCATATTTCCTTGTTTTTATAAAATTCCTCCCCAAATTTCACGTTATCCACATAATCCTCCATACACTCATGAACAATTATATGAATATCCCCCTCCGTATATGTTACCTCTGACATCAGCCTCTCATTAGTCATCCACCAAGAATGACTATCAATATACCGTGTCTCGAATCCATGATCATGTAACAGACACATAACATTATGTTCTAAATGCTTACCCATCATCACATAATCATACACGATATATCCGTTGATACTTTCATGAAACCATCCGAATGCGCAAACATATTTACTCATTAGCTCATACAACTCCCTTGCCACCGGATTAGGTGTTACCTCATCCATATCAAAATCCACACTCTCCTCGATAAGCTTATCCACATCCCGCTCATCAATACAAGCTCTAGGCATGCCTTCCGCCCTCACATGAAGGCGTGATCGGTGATCTCTACTTAATACTGTCCCGACATATCTTTCTCCTTTTGCATACCCTATATTATGGTTACCAGTTATACGAAACATGATTTTGTCACCTACATTAATTTCTTCTATATTTAAGATATTTATATTATTTGTTATCCTTTTTATACAAAAAGAGGATATAATGGCATAATATTATGATATCAAGACACGAATACGTTATCTATCATATTATCATACATACCCTCCATGCAACGTTATTCACGGCATTATATCGTATATGATGCCGCATACCATAAATACGTCTAATCAATCCTCTTTTAAGGGCTTATTGCCATTTAGGTAACTAGCTATGCCTAATATTTTCGAAATAAGGGCTTTTTTAGCCTTATACTCATCGTTTATCCCTATTATCGCATATCTGTATACCATCCCATCCTTCGACACCTCCACGCCCACGTATTTAGGCGCAACGGTATCCCTATGTAATACGATAAACGGGCTTTTGCCGTCCAGCTCATTTATCAACTGATTAAACTGTCGCCTTGTCATCTGATAGTGATATTATTTCCATGTTATAAATACGATCTCTTTTTACCCTTATCTTCTCGCATAGCTCATCGAAGTACTTATCTTCTTCTAACTTATCAACATAATATGATACACTTGATTTAGAGCTTCCTTGAAGATATATATTTCCTCTTATATTCCTTGAGAAAAAATTAGGTAAGACCATCTTTTGTCTCTTATCCTTGTTATCCATGTAAGATATAACAACAATCCACAACTCTGGTTCCCGTTCTTTTATTGATAACATAAGATCAAGACTCGATTGACTATTGATATCCCTCCTGCCAGTTTCGTTATAACGTAGAATAATATAATCATCCGCGTTATCGTCCTCAACCATCACGACTATAGGGCGATCGCTCTTCCCATTATCACATAATACTCTTGGCTCTTTCCCGTTGCGGAGATATACCTTATCGTAATCTCCGTTTTTGTATATCTCAAAATCAAACTCTATCACCATATCATTTCCTCCTATTGATATATTGCTGTGTACGTCCTTCTTCTATCTTCTCGAAGTAAAACTTACTCCCATATAACCGGGTGAAGCAGATGTTATACCCGAAATGCTCCGCGCGTCTGATTTGCGCATAACCTCTACTAATGTCATTATTATCAATCAGCGTAACAAAACAATGTGATCCTACCTCTGTGTTTAAAACCAGATTTTCCCAATCTTTTACCTCCATATCAAATCTCCTTAAATAATTTTTTGTTATGATTATCGCTATTATACCATTTATCAATATTATCGTACTGCTTTGGATAAACCCCATAGGCCTTACACCACCTAGGTAACGGCCCGTTCAACGCATCTAACGCCGTCGCAAGGTCGAACGTAGCCTCCTCCTTGATACAACACCCCGATCCACTCCCACGGCTCGGTATATAAGCTCTACTATATGCTACGCTCATCCCATATTCCCCATGACTCAGATACCCGATGTTGGGTGAATCAGGGAAGGCGTAATACAACATTATATAATCACCCTTACTCCAACCTCTATTATAAGTATCATCCTTCCATGCGAAAACCCTGCAACCGGCTTCTTTTAATTCCGCTGCCGCTCTTTTTAAAATATTATCTTCCATACTACTTACATTTAAGTTATGCCAAGGCGCCGGGAACCGACCCCGGACCATATCCGCACACGTACGATCATGGTATTCCTTCCGCCCCGCCAAGGTCATGGTCACAATATTAACAAACTAAAATCTAATGTTCATATCATTACACATCTTAAAGAAGACCTCCCTTATTATCTTTTTGTACAAGATGTATATCTCATCATCATCATCGAACTCCACTTCCCATGAACGTAATAAATACCTGATATCGCAATCCGCTGTATGAATCCTGAATATAGACGGAACGCTCATTATGTAGTCCTCGAAAGCTTTCTTAATCCCATCCCTTTTGATATGTTCTTTATACTCATCCTTAAACACGTTAAGCATAAAAGCCAGATACTCCCTATCATATCTAAACTGCTTTTTGTAATTATCAGTATCTATATGATCTAGTATATATATTTCTATAGCGTCCCTGTCGTATTTTGACATACCTCTTCCTCCTGTTTTTGATATTTAATGACCCTTTTCTCCCCATACGCCTTCGCTAACTGAATAAGCTGGCCGGTAAACACCTTGGTACGGTGTCTTACAATCTTATCCACCAACTCCGGGCATCTGGTTCTCCATCTATAATTAACCTCGCCCTTAGCTTTCTTCTTGTAATATCTGTAAAATGTTACGGCCACTACCACTTCTCCATCTTGTTCAAAAGCCACTAAATCGTAATTGTTGTAAACTATTTCGTTCATGTTGTTATTATTTTTATGTACTTAATCACCTCTTCTGGTAAGGATGCTAGATCCTTAACTCTTTTACCGAAATCGTATGTCTTTCTCTTCCACGGATAATAATCCCCTACATACATCGCTATTCCTTGAGGATGGAACGGGTTCGAGCTACAACTAAATATCGGGTAATACGGGACATTATTATGATCATTACTCTTACCGCTTACACACACGATAGTATATCTATCAGCCGTTTTATCACCCAAATCATACACCCTTACTTTTACTTTCACACCATCGGCGTTTGTTATAACATTATTCATACGCACCTCCTTTATTGTTCACTATTAAACTAATCTATCTCCCTACCATATATAGTATACGATCCACACCAGCCACGATTCTCGTTCGATACCCTAATATGATCTACAGGCTTATCTCCTGCCATACAATTAGCGTAGGACAATACCGCCGACATGCTTCTAAACCCAGAATCCGTTGCTGATTTAATAAGCTTCCTATCATATCCAAATACCCATATCTTTATAACATCTTTCTCTTTTACCGTCCTCCTTACTCGCATAATCTTGCCATATAATAAATAAACATAAAATCTATCTTATCACGGTCATCACGATCCACCCTATGCCCGGTCAAATCCAGAATAACACGACGTTTCTCTACTACTGGTATATTATCGACCTGAATCTTTATATACCGGTATTCCATGACCTCCAATTTCTTGGATAGTATATCCCGAATATCTTGCCGACGGAAATACATGTTTATCCCTATGTGGCTGGATGTTAAAAGACATTCGTCTATTATCCCATCAGTGTCGAACAACAGTAACATATCGTCCCTCTCGATAGTATATTCCATATCAAGGATCTTGATACGTTTGCTTCCGTCCTTCTTATCTGATATAAGAACCTCTATCATATCCTTATCAGTCGTAAGGATATAATACGCCTCGTCCTTTGTAATATTATTACGAAGATAAGACAGTATCTCATCTTGTAATTTTATAATCTCGTCCATGTTATTAGTATTGGTTATTATATACTATTTTACACCATATATGTTGTAAAACATACACATGTTATTTAATTTCACATTCTTCTTTTCTAATTTTGTCTCACTCAATCGAATCATATAGTCCCTTGTTTCGGACAAGACGGTTGAGCAAAAGAGGTCTTTGATATAAGGTTTTACCCTAAAAAATATTCGTTGGGTAAGTAAAATCAAAAACGTTTTGTTTAGTAAAAGAATCCGGCGATCTCACTCTTGAGCAACCGGTAGAGGGTATTGGTGATACCCAGTACGGATTTTCGTACAAATGCATATCATTTCTCATTTTTTTGGTGTAAAATGGTATATAATCACCTATTACCACGCCAAAGGAAAGAACGGCAGCCGACACCCGTGACCTACCACGCCGTGACACCGCCGCCCGTTCCCATTGGTATTATTCTGCCACCTCTAATTTCCCGTAATAAGGATAAAAACAACCGTCTCGATAAACCGAATATCTGAGCGTTTTATCCTTTGCTTCATAGATGGAAACACAACCGCTGTTATAAGCGTTGGATAGTTCTTTTGCTACAAATCCGCCTATTTGTTTATAGGTTTTAGGCGTATCCCTCAACGGTCTGCCTACATATATTTTTACTCTTTTGCACTTCTTGTCGCCTACGTATATATCCTTTTCTCTAAGCTCCGTTAAATACATGAATCTCATATCAGCCGATTTTAAATCCAACATTCCTCTACCTCTATCTCCATATGATCCGCCCAATCACATCTATCAACATCCTCTCCATCCTCAAAGTAATAGTAAGCCCATACCTGTACGCCTCCTACCTCTATATATCCATCACTTTTCCATTCTATCAACCCGTCTTGCCTTACCACGTTGGTAGGCTCAGCCCCTAGCGACAGCAGATTATTTACTATACTACCGCCAAATACGTTCCTTGCTTCTTCTTTCGTCATATCACTATCAGATTTTTAATATTACACTAACGCCAAAGGGGAACAGGGACGGACGACCAGCGGGACCTACCCCACGCCATCGCCGCCCCCGTTTTCCCTTGGTTTCCTCCGCATCACCCCATACTAATAAACAATATCCACTACCAATAACACCATACCTCCCATCACTCACAACTGCCTTGCCTTGACGGGAAACTCCTACCACTTGTAAACTTTTACATTTGATTGGAAGATACCCCTTGCTTGAAAGGCGTTTTCCTTGCTCGAAAGGTGTTTCCCTTGTTTGTTGGTATTTTTCTTGTTTGGAAAGGTTTTTCCTTGTTTGTTGGTATTTTTCTTGTTTGG
>ENA-OPCN01000017-OPCN01000017.1-human-gut-metagenome-genome-assembly--contig:-NODE-17-length-143797-cov-5.685840_pt1 | contig 143797 bp, 117 predicted proteins | sample MGYA00241567_ERZ501485 | MGnify/ENA primary metagenome ERZ501485 (study PRJEB25962, sample SAMEA2042579) | human gut metagenome | biome: human gut; feature: human-associated habitat; material: faeces...
TTTCTATGTTTATTTAAAATCTTTTTATTTTTTCCCCAGATTATTTAACTCATATGCTACTTTCAAGCTTCATATCTCCGTCTCTTATCAAACCCTTTTTTCTCATAACATAACTTGTAACCCAAGCTATAACACCAGGTAATATAAAGTGTAATAGTATAATTTTTATTATTAGTACCACCCCATTTTCACTTCCACTCATATCTTGCCAGGTCATTAGTTGACCAACCAAACCTGCAGTTCCCATTCCTGCTCCAGAAGCATTATTGGTCATATGTAATACCACAGTCGAAATTGGTCCTAAAATTCCACTAGCAATAATTGCAGGAAGCCAAATAATTGGCTTTTTCATAATATTTGGAACTTGAAGCATTGATGTTCCCAATCCTTGCGAAATAAGTCCAGAAATTCCATTTTCTTTAAAACTTGCAACTGCAAATCCGACCATATTTGCACAGCAACCAACTGTAGCTGCTCCACCTGCTAATCCACTTAAATTTAATATTATAGCTAATGCTGCAGAACTTATTGGTAGAGTTAATATCATTCCCATCAAAACAGATACTAATATTCCCATTATAATTGGCTGTTTAGTTACTGCCCAATTAATAAGTTCACCTAATGCTAGCATAAAATTTGAAATCGGTGGACCTACTAACAATCCAACTGCTCCACCTATCATTATTGTAAAAATAGGAACTAAAATAATATCCAACTTAGTTTTACCTTGTATCCATCTACCACAAATAATTCCTACAAAACTTGCTATAAATGCACCAAGTGGCTCTCCAGGCCCATTTAAAATAATAGTTCCATCCACTAAAACAGAACCTTGTAATATCTTACTTGCAAAAGCACCTATTAACCCTGCAATTGCTGCAGAAATTGTAACAAAAGGCGTTTCCTTATATTTTACTGCTACTCCAACTCCAATACCTGCACCAGTTAAGCTTGCAGCTATTTTCCCAATTACTACAATCAAATTTCCTATATTTCCACCAATTAGTTTTCCTAACTGCTCTATTATTAAACCAATAATTAATGTAGAAAATAAGCCCCAAGCCATTCCTGTTAAACCATCTATAAACACATATGAAAAAACCTTTTTTATTTTGGTTTTAATATCATCCTTCATAAAAATCTCCCCTTGTTATTTCAATTCATTTAGATAATTTTTTCTTTCAAAATCGTATGTTGGGATTTTTTCTCTTTTATGTTTAGAATTCATATATCGTTTTTCTATTTTTTTCATCTTCTCTTCATTCGTTTTTCCTATTTCTATATATTCTGCAACTTCCTTATATGTTATTCCCATTTTTTCTTCATCACTTTTATCACTTAATCCATCACTTGGTGCCTTTTTTATAATTTTCTCAGGTACTCCTAATATTTCTCCCATCTTTAAAACTTCATCCACGGTAAAATTTGCAATTGGATTAAAATCACTTGCACTATCTCCCCATTTTGTTGTATATCCGACCATTGCTTCACACAAATTTCCTGTTCCCATAACTAGATAATTATAATTTTGTGCAATCGCATATAGGGTAGTCATTCTAAGTCTAGGTTTAATATTTATTTTTGCTTCTTCTGACAATTCGTTACCTATTTTTGTATTAAGCTCTTTTTCTAATTCTTCATATGTATCTGTTAAATTAATTTCTAAAATTTTTACACCAAAAGTTTGTGCAACTAGTTTTGCATCTTCTAAATCTTTTTCTTTTGACTGACATGGCATGCCAACAGTTAAAACTTTTTCTTTTCCTAATGCAAGGCTTGCAAGTGCTATAACTGTAGCACTATCTTTACCTCCACTATTTCCAATTACCACTCCTTTGGCTCCTACTTTATTTACATAGTCCTGTATCCACAAAACTATTTTATCTATGTGTTTCCTTAATTCTATTTCACTTAACATCTAACTACCTCCTTTATTTTGAACTTTTAACCCCGTCCCTAAAGTTCAAAGTTCATTTAAATAAATTATTTGCTTTTATATATGAATATACTTCATCTGGAGTAAAGTAACGTATACTTTTTCCTTCTTTAATCTTTTCTCTTACAAATGATGAACTTAAGCCACTTCTAACATTATTTTTTACTTTTATAAATGATTTTTCATTTTCTTTTAAAAATCTATCATTATTTATTATATCTTCTAAACAGTCTTCATCTCTTTCTAACACTAGTACTTTAAATTTTTTAACTAATTCGTCCGCTTTCTCCCAAGTATTTAATTCTCTTAAATTGTCACTTCCGGTTGTAAACCAAATTGTTTTATTAGGGTATATTTTTTGAATTTCTTCTAAAGTTTCTATAGTGTATAGTTGCCTTTCGTCTCTTAATTCTATATCTGATACTTCAAATTTTTCATTTTTATCACAAACGCATTTTAGCATTTCATACCTATATTTATTTTCTAGTAAACCTTTCTTTTGATATTTTTCATTTACTGGTACAAAAATTATCTTTTCTACATTCTCATATTCGGATACAATTTGTTCTGCTAATGAAAAATGTGAATTTAGAGGTGGATTAAAAGAGCCTCCAAACACTACTATTATCTTATCATTTTCCATAGGCATCTCTCCTTTTCTGATATTATCAAAAAGTTAATAAGTCGTATTTGTTATTATTATATTGATACTATGTGTTTTTGTCAACTATTTAGATATATTTTTTCAAAATTTCTTATAATTATTCTTTAAAAGGGAAAAAGCACAGGTACACCTGTGCTCTCCCGAATAAAAAAACGGTTATGGATTACTCTCCAAAATCAACTGTTGGAACCTCTTCCTTCTCTTCGCTGATTTCGATGTAATCTTTTGTTTGCATGCCTCTAATTGATGCAATCCAACTTGATGGCGGATTTGTAACCTTCAAGTTGTATTCCAGGACTGCGTTATTATAGTCCTGTCTTGCCACAGAAATTCTATTTTCACTACCTTCCAGCTGGTCCATCAACGCTGTATACTGCTCATTAGCAGTTAACTTTGGATAGTCCTCCTGAATTGCAATGAGTCTTCCCAGTGCTGCCTGTAATTCCGAATCCGCATCAGCTATTTCCTGCAAAGAACCACTATCGATAACTCCTCCGAGTTTGCTTCTTGCCTCTGCTATGCTGGTATATACGTCTTCTTCGTGCTGTGCAGCAGCTTTTACTGTACTTACCAAATTAGGAATCAGGTCATATCTTCTTTCTACCTGAACCTTGATATTTGATTCATACCGATTACAGTTTTCGCGTGCAGTATTTAATGATGATATCGTCGAAAATACCCACACTACAATAATAACTGCAACAATTCCAAGTCCAATCAAAATTTTGTTACTTTTTTTCATTTTTATTCCTCCTGTTTTGTTACCTTGATGCTCCTCCTCCAGCACTTCTACCGCCTCCTCCAGAGCGTCCTCCGCTAGACCCACCAGAAGATAGTGAACAAAGTACTAAAAGAGTAATGTTACCATCATTGAAGATAAAATCTAAAATTACAAGTAAAATTATTACTGCAACTACAGGCCAAGGAATCTTAAAGTCCTCATTCTCTTGTAATTCTTCGATTTTTTCATCTTCAATCGTTACTCCCCCAATTTCGACATCATATTCTTTAGCAATCAAACCTGCTAAAGCTTGCGTAGTATAACTGGTTGCACTATCATAATCATCTTGTTCCCTATATGGAACAAAATAATCATCTAGCACTCTTCCAGAAGTACTATCTGTTATGAACCCTTCAAAACCCATTCCAACTTCAATCCTAACTTTTGATTCTTCTGGATTTTCGTCTTTATAGATTAATAAAAGTAGTCCATTATTTTCATCTTTCTTGCCTATGCCTATATCATTAAACATATCATTTGCATACGATTCTATTGTCTCATTATTTAAGCTATTAATCGTAATAACAAAAAATTCTGATGTTGTTTTTTCTTCAACTTCTTCTAACATTTTATTGATAGAATTTTCAACATCATCATTAATGATATTTTCTTGGTCATAGACATAGATATGCTGTCTTAAACTGGGAATCTCCAGTTTGCCCTCTGCTTTTGCAGAATCTGTTGTCATAAAAACAGTGAATAAAGCAAACAACACAATTAGGATTTTTCCACACCGCTTTTTCATTCTCTCACTCCCTTCTTAAATAGGTATGTACCTAAATTAATAAAAAATTGTGTCTTAATCATTATAGCACAATTTTACATAATATGCAAAAATCTATTAAATTTTGATTTCTCTAATTACTATTAAAAAATCATATGGACGGAACCCTAAAAGTTTCCGTCCATATTGTTCAAATTTTAAAAATCTCTTCCTGCACCTCCGCCTGATGAGTCGCCATCAAATCCAGAATTAAAACTACTTCCACTATCGAAAGAAGAATCAAATGAAGATGACATATAAATTGTCTCTTCTTCTCTTCGCCTTTCTTCTTCTTTCCTCTTTTTATCTTCTTCTGCTTCATCTATTAATTTTTTTAATTTTGCTAAAAGTGGTGCATCGAAATAGTTTTTGGCATTATTTGACATACGTCTATATAATCTTCTTAACCCTTCTAAGGATTCCAGATCTCCCATATCAGCACTACTCATTCTAGAAATTTTTGAAGAAATTCTTGTCTCAACTTCTTTTGCTTCCGCTCTAGCCCTTTGTTCTTCTATTTCTTTTTCATGTTTTTCCCTTAACCTTACTGCAATCTCATATTTTTCGTGTATAGCAGTAATGTTTTCTTTGACAAATTCTTTTGCTTTCGGATTAAGTGCATCGTACAAATTACAAATACTCTTAAAAAACATCTCGTTGCCATATGAAGGCTCTTCTTTTAAAGCAACTTCTATTTGCTGTTCTACCTCTGATGCTTCGCTCTTACACCTAGCAACAAATTCCTGTTCTATCATATTACTTATAGCTTCATCTAATCCAGGATATAACTTCTCTGCTCTTTGATATCTGTCTTGTAATTTTTCTAATTGTTCGTTCATATAATTGCATTTTGTAGATTCTTTATCTAATTCCTCCTGCAACATAAAAATCTTTCTATTCAAAGCTTCTCTTTCCTGTTCAAAAAAGATATCAGCATTTCGACTGTTTTCAGTAAGTCTCTCGATTTTTCTTTCTAAAAAATCTATTTTAGCTTTTCTCTTCTTAATTTTGTTAATCACTAAAAATATGATTGCTAATATTACAGCAATTCCTCCGATTATTATTAAAACTTCTACAATAAATTCCGTAGATAAATTGCTTGTATTTTTAGCATTACCACCATCTTCATTAGCCAATTGAAGCTTTACTTCTTTTATAAGTTCAGTTTGAAGAGCAATCAATCCATCGCTATATTCTTCTTTTTCAAAATAAGGCATAGCATATTTATCAATAAATTTACCTGCCCTTGAATCTGTTATATATGCCTCCATTCCTTTCCCTGTTGCTACATATATAGACCGGTGATCTGTTCCTTCTCCATTAGAAAATAAAATTAGAATTCCCATACTATCTTTTCCAATCTTATATTTATCATACATTTCGAAAGAATAATCATCCGCTTCCATATCTCCTGTATTTGGAACTGTTGTAACAACAATTTGAGTTCCTTCATATTCATCTTCTAAAGCTTCTGCATTGTGTAATATTATTTTTTCCTCTTCGTCAGTTAAAACATCTGCAAAATCATTAATATAGAATTCTGACGTTTGAGTTGGTATTTCTGTACTTGCAAATACCATTTGTGGTATCAAAAATACCATTAACATTACTAACATACCTGTTGACAACATTTTGAACTTTTCTTTCATTTTTCTTCCTCCTTGTTATTATGTGGAGGTTATACCTCCACAAATTTTTGTAAAGGTATATATTACCTAAAGTTCTATTATATATTATCATTTTAACCAAATTATGTCAATTTGTACCAAAAAAAGGGATTTAAGGAACGTCCCCAAATCCCTGATCTTTTACTTTATTACCATCTTTTACTAATACTGTACTTGTTGGATATGCTAAATCCACACCCTCTTTTTCTAGAATCTCTAATATATTTTTATTTATATGCTCTTTAGCATTTAAGTAGCTACCATAGTCAACAGAATTAGTAAAAACATATATCATTATAGAAACACCGTCTGGGTCTATTTCATCAAATTTTACATATGTATCGTCATTTATTACATTTGGATGATTTATAAGCATAAAATATATTTTACTTGTAATCCTTTGTATTACATCTACTGGTGTATCTAATGGAAGTTTTAAGTCTAATTTATATTTTCTTTTTTCCATCTTACTCCAGTTTATAACAGCCTCATTTGATAATACTCCATTTGGTATATTTACTAATGAATTATCGAATGTTCTTATGCCTGTACTCCTAAAAGATATATCTTCTACTATGCCCTCGTAATTTGGTGTTTGTACCCAGTCACCTATAACAAATGGTTTGTCTATTAAAATCATAACTCCACCAAATAAGTTTTTAGCTGTATCTTGAGCTGCAAGTGTAATTACAACACTTCCTATTCCTAAACCTGCAAGTATAGTATTTAAGTTAATTCCTAATAAAGCAATAACTGCTAAAATTGCAATTATATATATAACGCATCTTATTATCTTGTATATAAAATTTATTCTATTATCATCAGCTTCTGTCATAAATTTTTTCTGTAGTTTCCTCATCGTTTTGGAATCATCATTAAAACATCCAGCTAATGCTTTTGCAAATAAAATTACACATATAATCTTAAATACCATTTCTATTATATCCATTGCTTTTCCTTGTATCTGTAAAACCCTTGTTGCTAAAAATCCCCCTAATATTATAAAGAATATTTTTAATGGTTTATAAAAAGGCATTTTCTTTATTCGTTCTTTATCTGTTTTCTTTCTTTTAAAAATTCTTATTAGTATATAAGATAAACCAGAGCTAAATATATAGAAAAATATTATAATTGCAATGGCTATTAAAATATCAATTACTTGTTTTAAATCAATTGTTTTAAAATAATTAACTAAATCCATTAGTTTATCCATAGGCTATTCTCCCTTGTTTAATTACAATTCTTTTTTCGCATGTTCAAATCTTTCTTTTATTCTATCTTTTCCCATTATTTCCATTATTTCGTACATATCTGGTGTATTTGATCTTCCAGTTAAAGCTATTCTTAAAACTGTACTTACATCTCCAACATGTGCTTCGTATTTATCTGGATTTGCCTTAAATTCTTTTACTTCGCTTGCATATCCTAATTTTCCTGCTAATTCTTTTATTTTGTTAAACCATTCTTGCTTATCATCATTTTCATCAAAATAATTATTTACATATTCATCTAATATCGTTTTTATTTTATCACTATCTGATATTTTTTGGTATTCATAATTTACATTTTGTGCATAAAATTTTTCATCATACATATATGAAATTTCATTTTTAACATCTGACCATTTAGCAATATCTTTACGAGGTTTCTTATTTCCTCTTTCTATACCAAATATTTTTAAAGCATATTCTTTATCTGCTTTTAGCATTTCTGCTAATTCTGCATCATATTTTTCTGCCCATTTTAATGATTCATTATATACTTTTTCTGCATCAAATCTAGAAATAACTGATTTTGAAACATCAAGTAATTTAACCATATCAAATAAAGCTCCACTTACACTCATTTTATTTAATTGTAATTCGAAATGTTCCATATCTTCTGCCTGATTTTGTCTTCTCCAATTTTCGAAATTTGAATTTGCAATATTTAATAAATATTCTTTTACAGCTTCCTTTGGAATTCCAAGCTCATCATAATATGATACAGCAGCTTCTGGATCTTTTCTTTTACTTAATTTTCTCTTATTTCCATTATCATTTTTCATGATTGGTGAAATATGCGCATATTTTGGTGCCTTAAATCCAATTTCTTGGAATAATTGCAAGTGTAATGGAACAGATGAAAGCCATTCATCACTTCTTATTACATGTGTTGTTCTCATTAAGTGGTCATCTACAATATGTGCAAAATGATATGTTGGAAGTCCATCAGCCTTAATTATTACTATATCTTGGTCATTTTCTGGGAATGTAACATTTCCTCTAATTACATCATGATGTTTTATTTTCCTATCTTCTCTTCCTGGAGATTTAAATCTTATAATGTATTTTTCTCCTGCCTTTATTTTTTCCGCCATTTCTTCTATGCTTAAATTTCTGCATTTTGCCCAAACTCCATAATAACCTGGTCTAACTTTTGCTGCCTCTTGTTTTTTTCTTATTTCATCAACTTCTTCTTGTGAACAAAAACATGGATATGCTTTTCCCAATTCTATCATGTATTTAGCATATGATCTATAAATATCTCCTCTTAAAGATTGTTTATATGGACCATAATTACCCTTTTCTTCTGTTTCATTTATCATTCCTTCGTCTTCTTCTATTCCAAAGTCTTTTAAAGAATTAACTATACCTATAATACCATTTTCTACTTCTCTTTTTTGGTCAGTGTCTTCTACTCTTAAAAAGAAAACTCCTTCTGTTTGTGTTGCAACTTTTCTTGCAACTAAAGCTTGGTATAAACTTCCAATATGTACAAATCCTGTTGGACTTGGTGCAAATCTTGTTACTATAGCTCCATCTTTTAGATTTCTTCTTGGATATTTTTCCTCATAATATTCTATTGGTTTTACATCTGGAAATATTAAATTTGCTAAATCTTTATAGTCCATTAATTATCTCTCCTTTATTTTTTGGAACGTTCCCTCGGGATTTGGGGACGTTCCTTTTTTCCCTCTTATTTTTGAACTTTTAGCTCCGTCCCTAAAGTTCACCTAAAGTTCAAAATCTTTTTTATTATACAATATAATTGCTTTTATATCAAGAGCCAAACTTTGTTTTTCGTTAACATAATAGTTATTATGCTATATAATTTTATATGTAACTCTATGGTTGAACAAATTAATGCAAAAGTTAATTTTGCGCCATTTTTTCATGTTTTTTGGCGGAATACAAGGAGGTATAATATTGATTCTGAATTAGATGATAATCTTAGTGGATTGCGCACTATAAGATTTGAACTTAGTGCTAATTCAGATATTAAAGCTTTAGATATACTGTTGAAATATAGTATAATTAAAGGTGATAACAATGAAAATATTGATGCCAGAATTTGGCAGAAAGGAGTAACTTATGTATACGATATACAACGTATATGTTCTTTGGCAGGGCGAAGAACGTAAATTCGAGAATGTAATCGAGATAGAATATGGTGCAAACTATGTCTCATTTACAGACAATGGTAAACATCGTTTCTTCTCGAACATATCATTTGAGATAGAAAGCTACCCTGCAGAAAAAATAGTAAGTATCCCGAAGCTCTAAAAAGAAGAACAATCAGACAACGCATTATCTGTCTGATTGTTCTTCTTTTTATTTTTCTATACTTCCATAATAATAGGTAAAATCATTGGGTTTCTCTTTGTTTTTTGTGCGATATAATCTTTTAAATTATCTCTTAAATTAGATTTAATTGTAGACCAATCTGTAATATGATTTCTTTCACATTTTTCTATTTCATTTCTGATAACAGCTTTAACATTTTCCATTAAGTTTTCTGACTCTCTTACATACACAAATCCTCTGGAAATTACATCTGGTCCTGCGATAATTTCTCCTGTTGAAGAATCCATTGTCATAACAATTATAATTAAACCATCTTGAGATAAATGTTGTCTATCACGAAGTACAATATTTCCGACGTCTCCTACTCCTAAACCGTCAACTAATACTCTACCAGATTGTACACTTGTTGTAAATTTAGCTTCTTCTTGGTTCATTTCTAATACTCTACCATTTGTAAGCATAAATATATTATCTTTATCTATTCCCATTTCTTCTGCTGTTTCTGCATGGGCTTTTAATTGTCTATATTCTCCATGTACTGGTAAGAAATATTTTGGTTTAACTAATGCTAGCATCAATCTTTGTTCCTCTTGACAAGCGTGTCCAGAAACATGTACATCTGCTAAAGAACTATATACAACTTCTGCCCCTATCTGCATTAAATCATCTATTACCTTAGAAACTAATTTCTCATTTCCTGGTATTGGGTTTGCAGATATAATTATTAAATCATCAGGTGTTATCTGAACTTTTCTGTGTTCCCCTGAAGCCATTCTTGTAAGTGCAGACATTGGTTCTCCTTGACTTCCTGTTGTAATTATTACTAGTTGATCATCTGTATAGTTCTTTATCATGTCTATATCTATAAATACATTATCTGGAACCTTAATATAATCTAATTCCCTTGCTGTATTTATCATGTTTATCATACTTCTACCACAAACAGCAATTTTTCTGTTATATCTTACAGCACAATTTACAATTTGTTGAACTCTGTGAACGTTTGAGGCGAATGTAGCAACAACTATTCTTTTTCTGCATCCTTGGAATAATCTTTCGAATACATCACCTACAGTTTTCTCAGACATTGTATATCCTTTTCTTTCTGAGTTTGTACTGTCTGACATAAGTGCTAAAACACCCTCATTTCCAAGTTCTGCTAAACGCCCAAAATCCATTATTTGTCCATCTATTGGGGTATAGTCAATTTTAAAGTCCCCTGTATGAATTACTGTTCCTGCTGGTGATTTAATAGCTAATGCAACAGAATCTGGAATACTGTGTGAGCTTCTAATAAATTCAACACTAAATTTTCCAGCCTTTACAACTTCTCCTTGTTTAACCTCTACTAATTTTGTAGATTTTACTAACTTATGTTCTTCTAATTTATTTCTTATAAGTCCACAAGTTAATCTTGTTGCATAAATTGGTACATTTATCTTTTTTAATAAATATGGTATAGCACCAATATGATCTTCGTGACCATGTGTAATAATTAGTGCTCTTATTTTATCTTTATTTTTCTCTAAGTATGAAATATCTGGTATAACTAAATCTACACCAAGCATATCATCTTCTGGGAAAGCTAACCCGCAATCTACTATAATAATATCATTTTCATATTCAAATACTGTTATATTTTTTCCAATTTCGTGTAAACCACCTAATGGAATAATTTTTAAATTACTTGGTTTAAATCTGAAATCTTCTTGCTTTGCTGTTCCTTTCTTAGTTTTTCTTGTATTTGTTTTACTTCTTGTTTGTTTAACATTTTCTGTATTAGCTTGTTTTACTGTTTCTTGTTTTGTCTTAGTAGTATAATTCTTTCTTCTTCTTTGTGAATTTGTACCTACTTTTTTCTCGTTCTCTAAGTTTTTCTTCTCTTCTGTCATTATTTTATCTACTCCTTCTTTCTAAATTTAATGGTCAAGTCCAATTATAGTCAAGCTAACAAAATTAAAATTTCTGTTAATGACTTAATTTAAACTTATCTATGATTAGAAGAATTTTCATTAGCTAAAGAAATATTATATCTACTATAATATTTCTAATTGTCCTATTTTTATTATTAAAAAATCTCACTTTTTCTTAATTGATGTTTCTAATTCCATCAAAAATATTTTATTACTACATTAGTAATAAATATATTTTTTAGAATATTATTTCCGCCCATACAGTTATAATCATTTTTACGTAAAATGCTCTCTTTTTTAATATACACAAAATTATAACATCATATACAATAATTGCTAAAAACGCTCTTAATAATTTTATAACTATTTTTTACTATACATTATATTTCCGGACATATATAGTTAATAGCTATTCTTCTTTATCATATATAAAACTTAAATCTCTTTATTGTACCCAATATTTGGATAACCACTGTTTGTTATTATACTATATTCTTCCTATATTTGTCAAATGTATTATGTAAATTTAGTTTTATATAATATACGTAAAAAGCTTTGATTTTTATTATATACTAAAAAATAACGGATACGAAATTCCAAAATTTCATATCCGCTATTTTAAACTATGCTTTTAATTGCGTTACAAGTTTAATAACATTTTCTTCGTTCAAGAAGCCCTGTTTGCTGTCACCATAATAGTTAAACGGATCCAATTCTGAGCAGATCTCAATCAGCTCAAGACATTTTTCTCGACCGCACGCTTTTACATTTTCATGTTCATCAAAAACTTCAGAATACACAATCGGAAGCATCTCCTCTAATACTTCTTTTCTTAAACTAAATACTTCTCTTGTGTATATTTCCCCGGTTTTGATATTACCGAAAGATGCATTCGGTTTTATTTTGTTGCACAGTTCTAAAAATTTTTTCCGTTCCTCTGCATCGCAACGAGGATTCAAATTTCCATTTGAATCAAAAAAGTAATGATACCTGTTCAAAAATGTTTTTTTCATAGCTATAACCATAATTATATCCTCCTTTTAACTATGAATAAGACTTCAACCAATAGTTAGAAAAATATTATCACAATTATTTTTTTCAGTCAATTATAAAAAACTCCTTGTCAAAAAAAATCAAATTTGATATATTTTTAGAAGTAAATACATTAATTTTTTATGCAATCTTTAATTAATGTAGCAAAATTTATAAGGTTGCAAATAAATTATTAGGAGATGTATCATGAGAATAGTAGAACCTTGGATAAAAGTAGAAAAAATTGATGGTAAAAAAATAATGAAAAGAATAGAAAGAGCTTGTAGAACCTGCTATCGTTCTGAAGGGAAAATTACAGATGATAGTTATAAGAAATTGTTAACAAATTGTATAACTAGAGGACATGAATCTGTTTTAGAACATGAAAAAGTTACAGTTAGAATTTATGATGATGTTGGTTCTTATAAAGATTTAACAAGACATAGATTTGCTAGTTTTTCTATTGAATCTACTAGGTATTGTAGTTATGATAAAGATAAATATGGAAACGAAATTGCATTTATAAATCCATCTTATATTGAAGATAAAGAAATCTATGAAGTTTGGAAAAATACAATGCAAGAGATAGAAAAAAACTATATAAAAATGAAAGAATTAGGCGCCTCAACAGATATGGTAAGAGAAGTTCTTCCTCATTCAACAGCTGCAGAATATACTATGACTGCCAATATTCGTGAATGGAAACATATCTTAAGTTTAAGAACAACTAACCATGTACATCCAGCTATAAGACAAGTTTTAATTCCTTTATTATTGTATTTTAAAGAAGAAATGCCAGAAATATTTGATGATGTAGCATATGATACAGAATTTGATAAAAAATATTATGCTAAACTAACTGTAGAAGATGAAGTTTAACATAATTAACATTATTATTTAAGAAAACAAAAAATTGTTAGATGAATTTAATTTTCACCTAACAATTTTTATTTATTTCCCAAATTATACTTTTTTAATCGAACAAAATATTCCAAAATCTCTAAATTACAAACCAGAATCATTGTACTCACTATCTAGTCCATAGCTTTCGCTAAAAGAATCTTGCATAGATTCTAAGCCAGATGAAAATCCTGGTAATAACATATTTGCTAATTCAGCACTATCACTAAATTTCCAGATACCATCTTCTTTTACCATGTTTATCTCTTCCGTGTTAGTCGTAGTAGCTGTAACCTCATCTATTTTCTCTTTCATTAACTTCATAGTATCTTCCTCTGTCATTTCTTGTCCGGTAAATGCTGACGCAAATGCTTGTGCCATCATCTCAGAAAAGATTTCTTGCATAACATTAGAAAAATCTTTATTTGTAATATCTACAGTAACAACTGCTGTATCGCCATCTTTTTTAGTTCCTGCTATCTTCCATTCAAGTTGACTAAAACATGAATCTAGCATTTCCTTTTCTAATTCTGTATTTTCTGTACTATTTGTACCCTCTGTTAATCCTTCAGCTAATTCATTTTCTAGTGAAGTATCTGTTCCTTCTGTTGATGTATATTTCTCTAGTACATCCATATTTCCCTCTTTTAATGCTGTAAATGTTTCATCAATTGTTTTTTCTGGATTATTACCAAAGAAAATCGTTGCTACTATAGCAACTACTGCTATTATTATAACTGCAATGATTACAATAATCCAAGCAAGTTTGTTGTTGTTTTTTGCTGCCATTATTATTCCCCCTTTTTTTCTTTATATTACTATAGTTAAATTGAAAAGTAAATACAACTTAATATTACATTATTATTTCAATATTATATATCTCACCATCATCTGTTAGTTTAATTTTTTGATCATATACTTCATTACCATTACAATACATTTTTGTGATTCCAATATTTTTCTCTTCTGGATTTCGTACGATAATATGATATATTGTGCTTTTATATTTATAGCTTATCTTGTATTCTTTCCAATCTTTAGAAATACATGGTTCTATTCTTAAATATCCATTACATATTTTTAAGCCCAAAATATATTCAATTCCGGCAGTATATAGCCAACCACTAGAACCTGTATACCAAGTCCAGCCCCCTCTTCCAGCTAAATTTCTGCTACTATATACATCTGCAGCAACCACATATGGTTCCACTTTATATTTATTAGTACTTTGCTTTGTTCTGGTATGCTCTATTGGATTTATCAATTTAAACATATCTACTGCTTTATCACCAAATCCTAATATAGTTTCTGCAATTATCGCCCATATAGCACCATGTGTATATTGTCCTCCATTTTCTCTAACTCCAGGTAGATAAGATTTTATATATCCTGGTTCTAATTTTCCATTTTCGAAAGGTGGATCTAGTAATTTTATTACCCCATTTTCTCTATCTACTAAATGTGTTTCTAAACTATCCATACTTATAAATTTCTTTTCATTATCTGCTGCACCAGAAATTACTCCCCAGCTTTGCGAAATTCCATCTATTCTACATTCTTCATTTTCCATACTTCCAAGAGGTGTCCCATCATCCATAAATGCACGTTTAAACCATTTGCCATCCCATGCATTCTTATTAACATTTCTTTGTAAGTTTGTCATGACCTCTTTATATTTTTCATCATCATCTATTTTTATAATATTAATCCATTTGTTTAGAATATCATACAAGAAAAATGCAAGCCATACACTTTCTCCTTTTCCTTGTATACCAACATTTGAAAGCCCATCATTCCAATCTCCAGAACCAATTTTAGGTAATCCATTTTCTCCGAAGTCAAAAGACCTTTCTATCGCTTTTTTACAATGCTCATATATTGTTCCTTTAGTTTCTGAAACATTATACAAACTATATCTTTCTACTTCTCCTTCTTTTATCTCTTCTCCTTCCAGATAATTTGTTTCTATATCTAATATTGTTCTATCTCCTGTAATTTTTATATATTCTAACACAGCATATGGAAGCCATAATAGATCATCAGAAAACCTAGTTCGTATCCCCATTTTACTTGCATCATGCCACCAATGTTCTACATCTCCTTGTATAAATTGGTGCTTACTATTTTTTATAATTTGATTTTTTAGTATATTTATATCTATATATTTCATATTAAGCGCATCCTGAAGTTGGTCTCTAAAACCTACTGCTCCTCCTGATTGATAATATCCTGTTTTTCCTAACAACCTAGATGCTATTGTTTGATAAACTAGCCAGCCATTTAGCAATATATTCATAGATTCTAATGGTGTTTCCACCTGTATCGTATTTATAATATTTTTCCAATACTCTTTTGTATCTTCTAAAGCTGTTTTACAATTTTCTATATTCTTATATTTTTTGACTAGCTCAGGAATATTATCTTTAGTATCTTCTCCAAATATTAATGATATATCTTTACTCTCATATGGTTTTAATTCTATATTTACCTTAATTGCAACACATGATTCTTCTCCTAATCCATTACCATTATCTAAACTATTAATAAATAATGCAGCAGGCTTTTTAATAGTATCATTTCCTATAAAAGATTTTTTGCTACCGGTAAATGAATCAATGTCCAAATTACTAGAAACAAAAGTGGTCTCGTCTATTAATTCATCATATCTATTAATTGCATAAACAATATTGTCTTCAGTTTTTACCTCTATTTTTCCATTTGTTTGTAATTCATCTTCACCTAAAACTGGTTTAAAATAATAAAATATACTAATCTTTTTTATTTTATCTGTAGTATTTTTTAAATTAATTAAGTTTATTTTTAACTTATCTTCTTTTGGTACAAATACTTCATTTTCTTGTATTATCCCATCTGCTGTATGTGTAAACTTGGCATATCCAAATCCATATGTTGTGTAATAATCATTATCATCTTCTACAACTCTATTTCCTATTGTCCAAAATCTTTTATTTTCATTATCTATAAAATATAAAAGCTCTGAAGGAATATCTTTACTCACATAATTGGTAAATGCAGTTAATCTGTTTAATCTACTATTTTTATTCCAAGTATATCCTCCACCACCATCTGTAACTAGTGTTCCAAATTCTTTATTTGCAATCACATGGCTCCAAATTGTAGGAAGTACAATGTCTTTATTGGTCTTTATATAATATTCTTTTCCATTTTTAGAAAATGCACCATACTCATTATAATATTTCAAATTTTCTACAGAATCAATTTTATCTAATGCTGGGGTTCGTATTTGTTCTGTATTTTTAACTTCTATTTCTTCTAATGGATTTGTTATCGCTTTTCGTTGTTTATTATAAATTTTCTTAATTTTATTTAATTGATAATTTATATTACCTAAATTTGCATCTATTATTAGATCTGACACAAATATAATCATGTCATTTTCTGTTTTTGTAAGTTTATTTGAAACTAATATAAATATTCCGGTTCGTATATTCTTCATATAGTCTAAGTGAGCATTTAAAATACAATTATTTATATATTCAATTAAATATTCTTCTTCTACTAATACAATAAACTCAATTTGAATATTTTTTATTCGCAAAATTTCGTATAATTTTAAAAGTTGATTTAATAAATACATATCATTTATATTTTTTAGTTTTAAAGTTAATATTGGGAAATCACCAGAAATACCAAACTTCCATAAATCTACCCTTTTAAATTTTTCGTTTTTTATCTTGTTTCTATAATACCACCTAACATAATTAGGTTTTATTAATAAAGATATTAATTTTTGATATTCGGCAAGTTCATTTCCTTTTAATTGTAAATATCTTGCCTCTTCTATTGCTTTAGCTTTAGAGATTTCGAATATATTTCTTATCGCCTCTTGATTTTTTATTTTTTCTATATTTGCTACTGCATCTTCCTTTGTTTCTGCAACTGAAATTATAAAATATAGCTCTACAGTTTCATGTGCTGGAATCTTTAACGTTCTTTTTATAGCTACAATTGGCTCTGTAACAAGCCCTATAGAATTAGAAAAACGTTTTCCTTCTTTTATTTGTTTTGGCATATTCATATCATTAAAATCATTAAATTTTTGTGCATCTATCTCGTATTCTAGTTCTCCCATTGTCTCATTTTCTGTATAAAAATTAACCCCTAAAAATATATCCTTGCCTTTCCCATCTCTTTTTCTTCTTTCTATAATTAACGTTTGTTTTTCGCTATTAAAATCATATCTTAAAAATAGATTATTAAATGCTTTATGAGCTATATCAGCATTAATATCAGATATAATTGGCTCAAAACTTCCTGTAACCTCAATTACTTCATCTTCATTTCCTATATTGGTAAATTCTATTTTTCTTACTTCTGTTGGTTCATTTTGACTAACAGTTACATCTACTTTTGTTTCTATATTTCCATCTATTCTTTCTATAGAATTACTATCAGGCTTAAAAATAACTTTATATTTACTTGGTTTTACTATGTCTTTGCAATAGTTTGAAGTCCAAATTTTATTTCCATTTATATTTCTCATAAAGAAATTAATTCCCTGTGAGTTATCATCTGTATATTTATATCTATTTATATATATGCCATTAAATTTACTATATCCATTTCCCTTTTCGTCCATTAAAACAGTATACTCTTGGTTAGAAATTGCATTGCATCTATTTGCTTTTTCTATATCATCTAGTTCAATTCTATAATATGATTCATAATCTTTGTATTTTAATTTTTCTGGCACTTCCTTTTTCTCCTTCGTAATAATAATATCTTCTGGCATTCTTTCTTGTAATAAAATTTCAGTAGCTTCTATTTCTGGGTTTTTAGAAAATCTTTGCTGGATAATATTTTTATGAAAAAAGTTATTTATAGAAATTAAAATTAATGCTTGATGATGTGCCATAAATGTTTTTACGACTTCTTTTTTCTCGTTTTCTTTTAGTCTACTTTTGGTATAATCTATTGCTTCATACATTCCATATTTTCCAAAAACGCCTTCTTTTTCCATTCGCTCTATATTTTCTAATGTCTCTCTTGGATAATCGCAAATGGCTAAAACTGTACCATATGATGAAACTACCATCTCATCTCCTAATCCTCTTTTTAAACCAAGCCACGGTATTCCAAAAGCTTTGTATTGATAATTTGACTTTAAATCTTTTAAGTTAAATGCTGATTCAGATATTCCCCATGGTATATTTAATTTTTCACTATATTTTATCTGGCTCATAATCATAAATTTACATGATTCATCTAATAAACTACCATGATAGCTTTTCATATTTATATTTGGCATTAGGTATTCAAAGGCAGTACCAGACCACGAAATTAACCCTTTATATCCATTCATTGCAGTTAAAGTTCGATTTAAACTGCTCCAATGTTTTACAGGTACATCTTTTTTAGAAATTGCAATAAAACTAGCTTGTCTTGCTTCTGAAGCTAGCAAATCATAATATGAATCTGTAAGTTTATTTTCGTTTACATCAAATCCGATAGAAAACAATCTAGATGAATTGTCATACAATAATGAAAAATCAGTTTGCTCAATAAGTTTATTTATAATCGCTATATAGTCTTCTACATTTTCGTATAGTCTGTTATGCTCTGTTAAGAACTGTTTTACAACATAAAGATATCCTACAAAATTACCACTATCTACTGTTGATACATATCTAGGTTCTAATGGTGCTAATGTCTTTATGTCATACCAGTTATACAAATGACCATTCCACTTTTCTAATTTCGTTACTGTATCTATCATATTTTGTAGTAATTTAACACTAGCATATATATTCTCGAACCCCATATCATATGCAGAAATTACAGCTACCATTGCTAAACCTATATTTGTAGATGATGTTCTATTTACCACCTTATTCTTCCTGTTTTCTTGATAATTATCTGGTGGCAAATAATTATTTTCTTTTATCAAATAGTCTTTAAAATAGTTCCAAGTATTATGAGCAATATCTACTATATAGTTTTGATGCTTTTTGTCTATCTTTTTTAATGGATCTTTTGCTGGAAGCTCTTTACTAAGTTCAAATGCTGCAATAGGTGATAATAGCCATAATATCCCTAGAATTATTGCAAATAAATTAATATTAACTGCATTAATTACAACGGCTAAAATTAAATTTACAAACATATACCCAACATATGAATCTAAATCATTATCTTTAGTTGCCTCTGCCTCTTCTGCTGTTGTCCATTCGAGTAATTTTTTCTTGCTTATATATTTCCTATAAATAGCTTGTATTATCGCTTTTATTTCTACATATGTTTTAGTTGGCAAAAATCCTATATTTAGCACAAATTTAATAAGTGCACCCTTTCCTCCTGTTACTATTGGTGTAAATGTCTTTTTAAATTTTTCGCCATCCTTTCTAGCTATAATTTTATTTACTACTTCTAAAATTATAGTTATACATATAGCTAATATTGCAATTAACACTATACTAATTTTATGCGTATAAATTCCTATTGCTAATAAAATTAGTTCAAATAAACTTATCAGACTTCTTCTTAAATTATCAAATATTTTGTATTTTGAAAGTTTATTTATCGGGTTTCTTATTCTTTCATTTTTTTCATTTCGAATATTTTTGCAAAGCCAATTACATATTTGCCAATCTCCGCGAATCCATCTGTTTTGTCTTGTTGTAAATGACATAAACTTGCTTGGGTATCCATCCATTAATAATACATCTGTAGCTAAGCCGCATCTTAAATATGAACCTTCTAATAAGTCATGACTTAAAACTGTATATTCTGGTATTGCGTTTTTCATTACATTATAAAAAGTATTAAGTTCATATATTCCCTTTCCTGTAAATATTCCCTCTCCAAAATTATCTTGGTAAAAGTCTGAAATAGCATTTGTATATAAATCTGTTCCTGCAGAACCTGCAAAAATCCTACTAAACCATGATTTCTCTGCTTCTTTTAAATCTATTCCTACTTTTGGTTGGATTATTCCATGTCCTTCTATTACTACTCCACCTTTTAAAATAGGTTTATTTAATATATGTTCCATCGTACCAATTAGTTCAAATGCAGAATTTAAAATAAGGTTTGTATCAGAATCCAATGTTATAATATATTTTATCTTTGGTATTTCTTTCATATTGTTTATAGTGTTCGCTACAAAATCTTCTTCAGTTCTATTTATTAGGAAAGAATTAAATTGCATAAGTAATCCTCTTTTTCTTTCCCAGCCTAAATATTCATTTTCTCCTTCGTACCATCTTCTTTTTCTATATAAAAAATTGAAAATTTCTTTATTATATTTTTTATTTAATTCATTTGCACAGTGTATTCCAGCAAGTACAATTTCTTTATCACCTTTTCTTTTCTCTATTTTAGATGGCTTGCAATCTCCAAGTAAAGTAAAATATAAATTATCGCTTTTATTTGCTAAATAATATACTTCTAGCTTTTTAAACATCTCTTCTACTTTTTTGTTAGAGTCTATAATAGTTGGTATTACTACCATTGTAGCTTGCTCTTTTGTAATTTTATTTTGCAAATCTATTTTAGGAAGTAATTTAGGTTTTACTATTTTACTTAGTACGTACTGTATTACTTGATTTATTATTTCTTGTATTGGTAGTAAGAAAATCAAACTTAATAAATAATTCTTGTATACTTTTCCTAAAGATATTGAAACTGCTATAGCAAGTCCCCATACAATTCCTACTATTAAATTTAATTTTGTATCATTTTTTAAGTTAAGTGGTTTATACTCTAGCTCTCTATATAGTTCTACTTTTCCTTCGTCAATTAAATAATAACCAATATGACTTTTTTTGCCTTGTTTTCCTGTTCCTAACTCTACAATTTTCTTTGCAATATACACTTCTGATATTTTTGTTTTCTTTGATAATTCTTTTATTTTGCCTCTATAATACGCTTTTGTTTTATAATCCATTTTGTCATAAACTTCTGCAGGATCAAGTTTTAATATTTCTTCTACTCCATTTATTTTTTCAAAAATTTCTTGAAAGTCTATTCTAGATATATTTTTTAAAGTTGTTATACAATTCCCCATAAGTACTTTTTTTATTGCTATATCAAAATGTTCTTTTTTTATAACATCATTAATATTTGTTCCCATCTTTTCTACAGACTCTTCTAGTGCCTCTATATAGTCATAACTGTCTTTATCTGTTTTCTTTAACTTATATGACATATATTCTATAAATGGATATTTCATTTCTCCATACCCAAATTTATAGCTTTTATATGGCTTTTTATTAAATACTTGATTTTCCTTTGTTTTTAGCTCTACCAATCTTTCTATTATATTTTCTGCTCTATACTTTTGCATTTGACTAGCATAAATTTTCTCACAAATGTCTTTTATATTTTCTATAATAGCAATTTTTATAAATAGCTCTATATTCCATATTTCGTCCATGTTTAGCGTTTTTCTTTTTTGGTATGAAGTTAGCATAAATTCCAAATTCTCTTTATTTATATTACTATCTGTATATGCACACATTTCTTTGGCTAAAATATATATTCTCGCGAAACCGGCATAGGGGCCATTATCTAGTCCTAAAAATTTTTTATATTTATTTAAATCCAACTCATCTTTTATCTGCTTTACTCTTTCTTCTATAATATAGTAATTATCTAATAACCATTCCCCTGCCGGATGAATATCTATTCCCAATTTTATATGTTCATTTAGTAAATTATATACCATAGTAATATATTCAAAATCTTTTGTTAAATTTGGTATCGGATATGTTCTTTCATCAGCTTCCGATTTTAGATTATGGTCAGATGCTAATTTTTCCATATATTTTTCAAGTTGTTTTTTATCTAATAAAACACCAAACATGTTATTATCACTCCTAAAACAGTATTAGGCTTATTTTTTCCATGTTTGGTAATTTTATTCATCAGGAATGAACTTTAGGGACGGAGCTTAAAGTTCAAATTTTATGTTAAGCAAATGAACTTTTAACCCCGTCCCTAAAGTTCACTAAAGTTCATAAAAATAATCGTTTATTCCATTATATATTCCCCATGCCAATCTATTTTGATATTCGTCTTCTTGTAGTTTCTTTTCTTCTTCCTCGTTTGATAAAAATCCACATTCTACTATTGTTAGTGGTATTTCTACGTTCTTTACTATATATACATTATCTAGTTTCATTGGTAGTCTGTTGTTTTCTTTTCCCACAGCCTCTTTTAAACTTTCTTGTATTGCTGTCGCCAACTTTTCTCCTTGCTCATTATCTTTTTTAAAGAATGTCTGCCATCCAGAATATTGTTCTTGTGGTATTTTATTTAAATGTATTGATACAAATATGTCTGCTGATGATGAATTTCCTATCTTTACCCTATTTCGTATATCAGATACTTTTTTCTGTTTTAATGTAGTTTTATCTACATCATAGATTCCATTTTCATCTGATCTTGTTAATATTACTGTTGCTCCACTTTGTTCTAATAAATTCTGCAATTTTAATGCTATTGTTAAATTGATTTCAGCTTCTGATATTCCATCATCGCTAACAGCTCCGTCCATCTGGATCCCCGTGCCCTGCGTCTATTACTATTACTTTATTACTAACAGGAATTGCTACTGTTTCTGTCGTTTCCGGCTCTATAAATATCTGCGATATTCCTATCGCTAGCACTGCCAACAAAAAAATTCCAAGCACCATTATTCTTTTTTTACTTAAGAAAAACATTTTACACCTCAAAAAATCTCATATAGTTTTATTATAACTATATGAGATTTTTAATTTTTTATGTATTTATTTTTTATTCCTTTTATGCATAAGAGCATTTTCTTCATTCTACTTACTTAGCAACACCATCAAAAGAATTGCAAACTTTTACATTTGCAATTCTTTAATTTATAATTTATTTTTCCAGTCTGTTGCACTATACAAAATTCTCTCTACATTTACTATTTTTTCATCTTCGTTTATTCTATAAAAAGCAATATAATTTTTAATAATTAGCTTTCTAAATTTATATTTTTTTAGCAAGTCATAATCAATAATAGCAAATTTTTGTGGATTATATTTCAAAATATTAAATTCATCCTTTATTAATTCAGCATATATTTCTGCTATGTTAGGTTCTAATAATTTGTTTTTTATATAGCTAATAATTCTTTTATAATCTTCTTTTGCTTGAATAGATAATACTACCTTATATTCTTTCAATGGTAACCCTCCAGCTTAATCTGCTAAAATTTCTTTAACTTCTTCATATGCCTCTTCAACAGAACATACCTTTCCATTAGCTGTATCTTCCATCCCTTTTTTTAATTTTTTTAACAAATCTTTATCATCCTTTATAATCAAATCCTCTGGAGCTTTTGTCATATACGAAAATTTAAGATATTCTATATAATCTATAACTTTAGTTGATAATTCTTCTGGCAAACTTTCAATCACATCATATAATTCTTTTTGCTTCGTAGTCATAATCATTCATCTCCTTTTGGGAATTTATATTAATATTATACCACATTTTTAGTAAATTTTGTTTAATCCTTTATTATAACGTATGAGATTTTTAATTTTTTATGTATTTATTTTTCTAAATCTAATTTTATATGTACATCTTTTAATTGTTGCTTAGACACAACAGATGGTGCTCTCATCAATAAATCTCTTGCTCTTTTATTTTTAGGGAATGCTATTACTTCTCTAATATTTTGTGAATCTGCAATTAACATTACCATTCTATCAATTCCTGGTGCAGCACCTGCATGTGGTGGTGTACCATATTGGAATGCATTATATAATGCACCAAATCTATTTTTTACATCTTCTTCTGTATATCCTGCAATTTCAAATGCTTTAACCATAATTTCTGGATCATGGTTTCTAACAGCTCCTGATGCCATTTCATAACCATTACATACTAAATCATATTGATATGCATATACATCTAGTGGATCTTTTGTATTTAATGCTTCTAATCCACCTTGTGGCATAGAAAATGGATTATGACTAAAATCTATTGTTCCTTCATCAGATAATTCGTACATTGGGAAATCTACTATAAAGCAGAAACGATATACATCTTTTTCTAATAAATCTAATCTTTTTCCTAATTCTATTCTAACTAAACCTGCTATTTTTTGTGCTTTTTCAAATTCATCTGCTATAAAGAACATTGCTGAATTATTTTCTACGCCATATTTAGTTTGTAAAGCTTCTTTTATTTCTGGTGTTATAAATTTAGCAATTCCACCTGCAACTTCTCCATTTTCATCTATCTTTGTCCATGCTAATCCTTTTGCACCCACATCATTTGATGTCGCAAATTCTCCCATTTTGTCAAAGAATTTTCTACCTTGGTTATTGCCATCTGGAACTACTATTATTTTAACTGTTTTTCCTTTGAACGCATTAAACTCTGAATTTTTAAAACATTCTGTAACATCTTGTATAATTAAAGGATTTCTTAAATCTGGTTTATCTATACCGTATTTTTCCATTGCCTCTTTATATGGAATACGTACAAATGGTCCTTTATCCACTTTCCAAGTTGTAAATTTTCCGAAAGTATATGGTACCACTTCTTCTATTACTTTAAATACATCTTCTTGTGTTGCAAAGCTCATCTCGAAGTCTAATTGATAAAATTCGCCTGGCGCTCTATCTGCTCTAGGGTCTTCATCTCTAAAACATGGAGCTATTTGATAATATTTATTAAATCCAGATACCATTAATAATTGTTTAAATTGTTGTGGTGCTTGTGGTAAAGCATAAAATTCTCCTGGGTTTAATCTACTTGGTACTAGATAATCCCTTGCACCTTCTGGAGAAGAATTTGCTAAAATTGGAGTTTGGATTTCTGTAAAATCTAATTCGTCCATTTTATCTCTTATTGTTTTTAATATTTTAGAACGAAGTAATATATTATTATGTAATTTCTCATTTCTTAGGTCTAAAAATCTATATTCTAGTCTTAAATCTTCTCTTACTTCTTGGTCAGTATTTACTTCAAATGGTAATACATTTTTGCATTTACCCAAAACTTCTATTTTGCTTGCTTTAACTTCTATTTCACCTGTTGACATATTAGGATTTTTGCTTGCTCTTTCCACAACTTGTCCTTCTATATGTATACAACTTTCTGTAGTTAAAGCTTTTGCTTTTTCTTCTAGTTCTTTATTTTCGTTACTTATTAAAATTTGTGTTATTCCAAATTCATCTCTTAAATCTATAAATATCATTCCACCTAGGTCCCTTATTTTCTGAACCCAACCTGATAATTTTATTTCTTCTCCCACATTATTTATATTTAGCTCTCCACATGTGTGTGTTCTGTATATATTTTTTACAACTTCCATACTCATCCTCTTCCTTTTTCTCCTAATAGTCTTTGTCTATTATACTCTAAATTTCAGCAAATAACAAGATTTTATAAGCTTTTTATATTGTAAGTATGATATTGTCATATTATCGAAAAAGTTTTATTGGAAACAATTCGATTAATATTATAATGGTGATAACATTAGTAAAAAAATATGCTTACATTTGGATATTACCAAATATGTTCACTTTCTAAAATATATAACATTGATACTTTATCTACATTAACTAAAAATTTTGAAATAATATGTGTTTGTAATTGATAAATTAAATCTGTTATAATATAATATTATTATAGAAATAAAAGGAGGATTAGATAACATGAATAAAGAAAATATAAAGTATTTTTATAAACATTGGTGGTTTTGGTGTCTTATAGTTTTGATAGCCTTAATTATAATTATCGCTTTTGTTTGCTTAAAAAACTTTAATAAGAATAAAATTTCCAATAATGAATATTCAAGTACTGAACAACAAACTCAGTTAAACACAGAAGCAGATCCAGAACTAAAATATTATTTTACCACAACAGATGATATGCTTCGATATCTAGATGCAAGTCTTGAAGTTGCAAAAGATATTTACGAAAACAAATATGTTCAAATAACAGGAAAAATATCAAATATAAATGAAAATGATTATTCTGTAACTATGGCTCCAGTTGCATATACATATTATACTACTCCAATTATATTAACTGTAGAAAGTATAGAGCAAATAAAACAGTTAGAAACTTTACCTCGTGATTCTATGGTTACCTTACAAGGATATTGTACTAGTGTTGACGAAGTATCAGGATATCATTTGAATTTTATTGCTATTAAAGAATAGTATTAGTAGAATTAAATTCAAAAAATATGAAATATTATAACATTCTCTTGACGAACTAAATAGAATTTGATAAAATATATATGCTTTTGAAAAAAGCATATGCGAAAGTAGCTCAGTTGGTAGAGTGCAACCTTGCCAAGGTTGATGTCGCGAGTTCGAGCCTCGTCTTTCGCTCCAGATATAAGTCATTCGTTAATAACGATTTACGAATGACTTATATAATTATAAAAAATTAGTAATATTTTTAATATGTTTTCATATTATATAATAATTACTACCAATTTATTAGTTGCTTAACTGTTATGAAACACATTTATCTACATTCCATTTTAAATATTTTATGGCGATATAGCCAAGTGGTAAGGCACGAGTCTGCAAAACTCTGATCCCCGGTTCGAATCCGGGTGTCGCCTCCAAAAATTAGGTTTTATACCGTATTATATAGTCTTACGACTTATTAAAAAATCCCTAAAAGTAGGGATTTTTTTGTTTATCTTTTTATTGAATATTATATAAAATTATTCTTTTAGTATTAAAATTGTATTAAAATGATAAAATAAAAGTGTTAAAAATGTATTAAAATAAAGTTACTCCATAGCTATTTAATTTTTTATAAAATTTCCTCATATAAAGATTTTTTATGATTAAAAGACTCTTTTCCTCCTTCTAGATACTTTACAATATTTCTTAATATTTTCGGTTCAGTTGGATATCCGTTATTTTCAACCCATCCCATCTCATTATTTGACTTCATAACTATTACATTTTCTGTTTTTGCATTTGTAACAATCGTAGAATTGTGTGTAGCAATAATTACTTGTCTTTTTTCTTTTACTTTTTTCAACTGTTTAACTAAATTGTTATAAATATACTGACTATCCAAATTATCTTCCGGTTGGTCTAAAATAAGAGGCGTATAATCATGAGAAAAATCACTATATGATAAAATAAAAGTTAACATTGCAACAACCTTTTGTCCTAATGATAATTGGTGAATATTTCTAAAAATATCTTTTTGACCACTTGTATTACTATTGACATTAAACTCCAATGAAAATTCATCCATGTCATTAATATATTCTCTTAATAGATTATTAATTTCACTACTTCTATAATCTACAACAATATCATTAACAACTTCTGTTAATATTTTGTCGGAATTGTTTATCGATACTTGTTCAATTCCCATATTTACTTCTTTTTGTCCAAACGTTTCGCTATATTCATTTAAACTACCTAGTTCAATCATTTTTTTTACATCTTTATTAATAAGTAATGTAAAAAATTGGCAAACTCCTATTTTTTTAATTAGTGAATAGAAATAATAAATTATGGATTCTGCTCTGATATTATATACTTTTTCGTTTATTTTTATATATCCATTTTTATTGATTATATTTAAATTTAATCTTGATAGATTTATATTTTCTTTTTGTGAATATATAATTTTTAGATTTTTCTTGTTTAATGTATTATATTTATTAATTACCTTACTAACTTGAGTAAATCTATTTTTTTTTGTTTCAGATAAATTTTTAATATTATTTTCCAATTGTTTTAATGTCATAACACTCTTTAAGCTTTTTGAACGACTTAAATCTTCATTTTGAAATATTAATTTAGAAATATATTCGTTTGTTAGATAGCTATCTCCCGCAATTTTTACTAATTCATTTATTGAATAAGCTTTTCTAAAAAGTTTTTCTAATATTGTTATTTTGGATGTTTTACAATCTTTTATGTCTATATTACCATTATCATCTTTTTTTACTTCATATAATTTCATATAATGTCTTAATGTATATTTTTTTATTTGTTCCTCATCCCATTGCAATTGACTATTATAGGTTATATATCCATCCGGTAATGTTTTAAAGCATTTCATAATATTATCATCATGAAATTCTTTTTTTGGAGGAAGTAATTTTATTATATATTCTTTAGTGATATACTTATAAATTACCCATATGCATTTGTGCTTACAAATCATTTCTAAATTATTGGGTGAATTTGCTTGTAAAGATAATAAAAATTCTATAATATTTAATATTGTACTTTTTCCAGAGCCTCTTCCTCCTATAATACAATTCAACGAATGTGAAAAATTCATTACCAAATATTTATCTTTATCATTTTTCAAAAATTCTTTAGAGCATAAGAAATTTTCTTTATCATTTTCTATAATAATACCTTTTATATATTGATTAACTTCTTTAGGCTTGTCTAATGAAACTGTAATTTCATAATCTCTATATAAATCTTTTATTATTCTAAAATCTGTTTTCTTACCTTTTAGCCATATTATTTTACTAGGAATAGTATCTATACTATGAGAATCTGAATCAAGTAAAAAATTAAACTTTTTGTTTTTGGCATATTTTTTTAAATTCTTTGTAACTTCTTCTTTTGCTTTTTTATCAGAAATTCCTATTATTTTTAATTCAGGAATCGAAAATAATTTTTCTTTGTAACCTGAACTTAAAAAATGTTTTTTAAAAATATCGGATGTATTAATGTGTGCGATATAAAAGTAACCTTCCATTTCTTTTATTTTTTCTATAACATCAATACTACTTAAATATGTTCCCTTTTGTTCATCCATAATGTATTTTTCTATAAAATCTTGTATATCCTTATATTTTCTAGTATCAAACATACCTATAATATGATTTAAATCTGCACAAGATATTTCTATTCCTAAAATTATCTCCGGATAGCAATTAGTCATTTTACATTTTGTATATATAGATATGGCTTTAGTCAATTTCTTATAACCTGTAATAGTATTATGGTCAGAAATAACAACAGTCTTAATATTATTTCTAACAATTCTATCAGCTATTAATAAATATGATATATACTCTTTTACTGAATCGAAAATATCCTTATCATAATTTAATTGACCTTTATCTAAAAGCAATTTTTCTTTTATTGCAATATCATATAAATCATCGTCCGTTAAATTTTTATAATTATCTTTATCTTTATCAGCTTTTGCTCTATTTTTTTCATATAAACAATAATCATATGACGCAGGAGTATGTAAATGAAATATAGCCTTATTAAATTTACCAAATTTTTCTTTTTCTTCTGTTAATAATTCGTAAACTTCTTTTTCTTTTAATTGAGCCATCATAGTTACCACCTTTTTATCGTATTATATATTGTCTATTTTAAAAATACAATTAATAAAATTGTATATAAATTATAATACTTCATTAATTTTATTTTATAATAATAAAACATAAACTAATAAAATTCCAATTTTATTCTAATTCAAACTTATATTTTGAAATTTTTCTAAATTTTTTAGTATATACTCTAGTATAAAAAATTTTCTTGCATAGAAGACTGAGGCACTACCATAATAAAAATTTTCTATATCATTACAGGTATTTAAGGCTAAAATATACATCAAAAAAAGACTCACATAATTACGTAAGTCTTTTATTATTATTACTATAATTTACAATATATTTTTAATCTCCATATGTCCCCCACCATGTTCCATTCCAACTTCCATCAGATACATAGGTTTCTAGATAATAATATTCACCTTTTTGTACACGAACTGTTTTATCTACATTATAATCTCCAATTTCATTAACAATAAGTGACTCTAAATCTTGATTACTATCTAGTAACTTAACAATAAAATTACCATTTCCTCTATATGTAGCTTGAAATCTAAATGTATTGCTAGTCATACAAACTTTCCATATTTTTTTTCCATTTTTATTTATAGTTAATTGGTCTTTTTTTGCATCTAACTCCGCCTGTTGTCTTTTCATTTCTTCCTCTTGTTGTGCTTTTCTTTCTGCCTCTTCTTGAGCCTTTTTCTCTGCTTCAATTCTATTCACTTCATTAGTAGCGTTATTGTACATATCTGAAATAGTTTGATTTTCTAAATCTTTATAACTTTTTAATAATGATTGTGCTTTTGTATATTCTTTATTATTAAGCTGTTCTTGTGCTTGTGCAATAATTTGTTCAAATGCTTTACCTTTAATTTCATTTTGTTTATTTGTTGCTATATCTACTATCTCTTGATTTTTATCTTTATTATCATTTATTACTGTAGTTAATAAATCAAATGCTTCTTTATAATTTTGTTCTTCTATATCTCTACTTGCTTTATTAATATTAGAATATGAGTTTGCGATTAAATACTTTTCTTCTATTTTTTGTAATATTGTATTAGCAGTAGTTTCAGAAGAGAAATCGTTTTCTATTGTTGTTAGCATTGTTAATAATGCATCATCATTATTTCCATTCTTTATATTTTCTATTCTTTCATCTATAGCTTGATATAATTTTTCATATGCATCTGGCTCAAAATTACTTTCTAAATTATGACTATCTATAATTTGCTTAAATTCATTCCAATCAGAATTATCTTTTATTAATCCATAACATAAATTAATATCAGAATTATATTTATCTAATTTTTGTTTTGTTTTAATATAATTATTTACATATGTGTAAATACCAATTAATACTAATATTATTAATATTAAACTTACTACAATACAACATAATTTCTTTTTAAATTCTTTAGAAACCTTATATTTAGTTTTCTTTTCTAAAGAACTATTACAATGCTTACAAACTTCTAATGATAAATCTGTATATTCTTCTAAACAGTTGGGACATTTCATAATTTCTATTTTCTGCATTTTAAATTTTGTTGCTAATTTTTCTTTATTTTTATCTATTAAATTTATCACAAAACATACTATTATAAATGCTACTATACCTATTATTAAAATCAACATAAATCCCCCTATTTTACTTTAAAACTTTCTATCATTTTATTAAATATATCTGTTTGTTCGCCTTGACAAATAATAATATAAAACATGCCATCTTTTTCATAAAAAGCATATATCATTTGACTATTTCCTAAAAGAGTTTTGTATTTTATATTAACTTTTATTGCATTCATATTATGTTGTTTTATGTTTTCTACCTCAGGTTCTTCATCTTGATAAATACTAAGTTGAGATGATTTCATCTGTTCTATGACGTTATCCTTCAATTTTTCTAAAGTATTTTGATTTTCTGGCATGTCGGACTTTTTTAAACATACTACTCTAACATCATTTTTTCCATTTTTATCTTTAAAATCCTTCAAATCTCCTACATCGCTATTTTCATCTTTGGCTTCCCAATCCTTAGGATATTTTATTGAGAATATATCTGTACTATAATTTTCAAAATCCTTCCAATTTATTTTATATTTTATAAATAAGATAATTGCAATTAATATTATGATTAATAATATAATTCCAACAGCTATAAATATTTTTTTATTTTTTATATTCATATTTTAATTTTCCCCCTTTAATTACCGTTTTTATTTTAATGATTTATATTTGCTACTATTGTCGCTCTAAAACTTATTTTATAATCACTATAATCATTTGTTTTATCTCCAGTATTTACTTGATATGAATAAATACTGTTAGAATACCCTGATTTTCCTCTTAAAAAAAATGGAAAACCTGTTTCAATATCACTTTGTCCTTCATACCAGCTTCTTCTTGCTATCTTATCTTTTGATGTTTCATATATAGCATCACCATAATTATCTGTACCATAGCTGTTATATATGTCTACATATTTTTTATCAAAATCTTTGGCGTTAGAATATTTTTTTAGGCTTGCATTATTTTCTCCCCAGTTATAATATGCACTTACAAATTCTGCATTTTGACCTGCCATATCATAAATGCCTGTTTCATTTCCTGTAGTTGTAGAAGTTACGCCTCCCTTTGCACTTATTAAACTTGTATTGCCTGTAATTTCTTTATTAGCTCCAAATTTGCTTTCAGCTAAATAACAAACTGCACCCCATTCAACATTTTTCATTAAGTGCGTGTCAAAATTGTTTGAATCCTCCGCTATATCTCCTGTATTTAATATTGTTCCACTTTGCTTGTTCCAACCATAAACATTTTGTTTTTCCATATCTCTACAATAATACATTGCATTATCTATATTATAATTTGTTATGCTTAACGAATTGTCTTTAAAAGAAAGTATCTGTTGCTTGCCTTGGTCTGAATCTGTAGAGTCTGTTCTACTTGCTTCATATTTAGCAACCCATATGCCTTGAAGTTCTTCATCTCCAAACTTAAATGCTGGACTTACTACATAATCACTTTTACTATCTGTATTTGAGCTATCTATTGTTTTATTATTAAAAGTATTATTAGTAGTTCCATTTAAAAATAGTATATCTATTGTTCCGCCTTGTTTTGTTGAATCTGATAATGAACTTTGCTTTGAGTAACTTAATCCTTCTCCATGATAACCTTTTACAATTTTGTAAGCATATCTTGGAATCCACACAAACATACTACCATCAGCTAATCTTACATTTGCCCACTTTTTTTCTGCATAATTATACCAATCACTATCATCTGTAGTTGTTTCTAACCATTGGCTACCGTTCCATTTTACTGGTATCATTCCTTCTGTTAGCACTGGAGCATTAACCTTTGAATTTTCTTTATTACCTAATTTATCTTTATTAAAATAAATTATCAGTCCAATACAAATTATTAAAAATAATACAATTACCATAATTATTAACATCTTTTTATTCAACTTTTCTTTTTCCATTTTTTACTCCAATCTAAAATATTAATTATTTTTATTTTATAATTTATTTTTTAATCTTTCATAAATACACCTCTTTTCCTAGTTAACTTTTAATTTATCTAATTCTAACTTCAAATATTCTTTACATATATCTATATCATTTTCTAATATACAAGCTCTAATTCTATAAAGAATTTCTAAAAATTCTGTATTTTCCATTTTTCCTTCCTTTCATTAAAAAAAGTATAACATTAATTACTCTCACCTGCAAGTGCTACCTTTATAAGTGCCATTAAGATAAAATTTTTAAAAAAAGTAGGAGAATAGTTAAGTGATAAAGATAAATGTTGAGAAAATTTTAAAGGAACAAGGAAAAACTAAATCTTGGCTTTGTGACCAAATGGATATTTCATTTTATAACTTAAACAAGGCAATTAAAGGTGGAAAAAAATCTATAAGTTATAAATACTTAGAAGGTTTTGCTAGAACTTTAAATTGTAGTTTTGATAAATTACTAACAATAGTTGACGATGACAAAGAATAACTTAATCATTTTTAAAATAAATTTTAAGTATTTCTTTGTCTATTTTTTTGCTTATACTTATCGTTCTTTTGTCATAAAGTCCATAATTTTTTTCCATTTCTAAATATTTATACATTAATTCATTTATTTTCTTATCAGTTGTTATTTCTATATTTTTAATATAGTAGTTAACGTACTTGACCATCTTTTTATTATTTGATATTCTTCTAAAAATAGGTATTAATTAGGAGTACTTTTATGAAGATATTAATTTTGTCCTGTAGCACAGGTGGAGGTCACAATGCATGTGGCCATTATATAGAAAAAGAATTTTCAGAATATAATATTAAATGCGACTTTGTTGATTATTTTGATATCTTAGGACCTAATGCCAAGAAACATTCGGAGAAAATATATTTAAACACTACAAAAGGAAATGGCAATCTATTCAAAATAGCATATAAATTAGGTGAAGCATATTCAAAAACAGGAATCACAAGTCCTGTTTATGGTTTAAATAAGTTAGCTAAGAATAAACTTTATTCTTACATACAAAAATATAATTATGACTTGATTATATCACCTCATCTATTTCCTGCAATGGCAATAACTACATTAAAAAACGATGGTAAAGATATAAAACTTATTAATGTAGCAACAGATTATCATGCTGTTCCATTTTGGGAAGAAACAAAACCGAATTATTTTGTTATCCCTCATAGCTCTCTAAAACGAGAATTTATAGAAAAAGGTTTTAAAAAAGAAATATTATTAGATTTTGGAATATCTGTTTCTAGCTCATTTTCTAAAGTCAAAAATAATCTTAACTTACCAACAAATAAAGATATTGTTTTAATTACATCTGGTAGTATGGGATTTGGAAAGATGAAAGATATTGTTAAATCTTTATTGGATAATATTCCAAATATTTACGTTGTCGCAATTTGTGGAAATAATCAAACATTATATTCTGCACTAAAAGAACTAAATAATGAAAATCTTATGGTTAAAGGATTCGTAGATAATATAAATGAATATATTGCGGCAAGTACTATTGTTTTAACAAAGCCAGGAGGCCTTACAAGCACAGAAGTTGCAACATTACGAAAACCAATTATTCATATAATGCCAATACCTGGTGTTGAAAACTACAATGCAAAATTTTTTGAAAAAAATGGGCTTAGCCTTGTATCTAATAGTATTGAAGAAGTATTAATAAATACTAATAAACTTTTAAAAGATAAAAACTTACAAAAGAATATGATAGAAAATCAAGCTAAAATTATAAATAAGAATTCAGCAAATGACTTAGTAAACTTTGTATTAACACATTTTTAATACAAAATCAAAACTAGAAAAGGGATTTAAGGAACGTCCCCATATCCATATCCCTATCCCTGTGGATATCCTTATCCCTTTTTAAATTGCACTTTCCATGTTTTTAATATTATTTATTATAAAATTCTTTAAGTAATCTATAAACTCAAGTTTTTCTATACTTTTGTTTGCACTTATTGTTAATTCTAATATTTTTTCATTATCAATATACACACATAATTTACCGATATAGGCATCCTTTTGTATAGGAGCATTTAGCTCGCTTAAATTAAAAATCTTTACATTAATTTTTTCTCTATCTAATTTTTTTATAGGGTAATAATAATTATCTAATTTTTCCAATTTTGTACTAACATTTTTCTTCTTTCCTTTAATAACTTCTATTCTATTCTCATTTATTTGTTTCCATTCGTTATATTTTTCATTAATTATGTCTTCTAAATTATATATTTCGTAATTTGAGTATGCATATTCAATTAACTTTATACTATCATTTGTTCTGTCCTTTTTGGTATCTGCACCTAAAACTGCAGTAATTATATTCATTCCATCTCTATTTATAGAAGTTACTAAACATCTATTAGCTCCATTTGTAAATCCAGTTTTTACTCCGTTTACTCCATATAAATTTCCTAATAGTTCATTTGTATTAGTTAAAGTTTTACTTCTATCGTTAATTGAAATCGTTATACTTTTAGTATTAACAATATTAGCAAATTTTTCTATGTTTAAAGCATAATCTGCCATTTTAGCTAACTCAAACGCAGTAGTATAATGTTCTGGCATGTCAAGTCCATGAGGAGTAATAAAATGTGTACTATCTAAACCTAATTCTTGTGCTTTTGCATTCATCATTTCTGCAAATCCTTCTATACTCCCACCAACACATTCTGCCAAAGCTACTGCTGCATCATTTCCGCGAAACCATTAATAAACCATATAATAAGTTATTAATAGAAATTTTATCACCACTTTTAAGGCCAAGCCTAGAGCCACCTGTTCCTGCTGCTTTTTTAGAAACTGTAACTATATCATTTAAATTAGCATTTTCTAATACTACTATTGCTGTCATAATTTTTGTAGTTGATGCCATTGGACGCTTTTCATTTTCTGCTTTTCCCCATATAACTCTTTTAGATTTTCTATCATATATTATTGCTGCACGAGAATTAAGTTTTGGTTCTTCATTATTATTAGTTGTTTGTACCACATCTTCAGACCAATTAATTATTTCTATATCATCTATATCATCAGCATATGCTACACTCGTAAATCCCAAAACTAAAATAATCAATATATTTAAAATTCTCTTAATACACACAAAAAATCACCTATTCAAATATATTTAGAATAAGTGATTTTTATGCTTTTTTTATCATACTTCACCTGGGGCTTTTCTTGCTTCTGGCCATCCATGTCCATCGTCTTCCTCTTTTTCTTGTTGTTCTTTCTTTTTCTGTTCTTCCCTTCTTCTTTCTTCTTCCATCTTTCTTTCTAGATTTTCTTTATTACCCTTTTCTTCTTCTAACTTATGTTTTTCCACATCCACATCTGATGGTTGATAATTTGAAGTATGTATTGGCTCATTTGTACTTCTATTTGTTAAAGAAATTTGACCATAATTTATATCTATTCCTAAAGCTGATGTACCACCATCTTTTCTTGGAACTACCATATCTACACTACTTTTACCACATTCTCCTGGTTGTTCGTCTGTTCTTGCAGTTCTCGCTCCAACGAAATCAGGGTTAAGCTCAAATTTATTGTCTGGTCTTAATCCTACTAAACAAATCGTGCCATCTTTGGTCATTCCCATATATTGTTCTGCATAACCTGTCTCTCTACCTATTACATCTCTAGAAAATTTTTCATCTTCTATTCTTACTAACGAAACTAATTCCAATCCTGTATCTTCTTGCATTTTATTTACAGTTTCTTTTTGTTCTTCTTTTTGTTCTTCTTTTTCTTCTTCTTTCTTTAAATCTGTTTTATCTTCTTCTTTTGATCTTTCTTCTAAATCCTTTGGTTCTATTTCTTTTAAATCTAAATTTTGAGCGGGAATTACCCCTTTTAAGTTTTCTCTGTATTCATCAGTAACTTCTAATAAACCTTGCTCATTTGTAGTAGCTATTAATTCATAATCTTTATATAAATCGTATTCACCAGATCTATATGCAATTAAGGCTAACTGCTTTGCTTTTGCCTTAATTTCTGCTATTTCTATAGCTGATAAAGAATATATATTTTCGATATCTCCTTTTGCTTTTTCCTCAGCCACTAATTTTTCTTTAAGAGATATTATGTATTTCCCATCTTGTTCTTTATCTTCCATCTTTTTAATTTTCTTTTCTAACTCTTGAATTCTTTCATTTTGTAATTGTAGTCTTTCTAGTAAATCTTTTTCTGCCATATACAATCCCCTCCAATTTATTGTTTTACATCAAATGATACTTTAAAATCGTTGAATCCATTTTCTATCAAAATAAATTTTTGGTCCATAGAATAACTTGAATCTAATGGAGTTTTTATTGTAGTAAATAATATATAATATTTTCCTTGTCTTTCTATATTGTTATATTCTACTGCTATTAATGTTGATGGAAATTTCTCCTCTGCATATTTTTTAAAATCTTCTACAGTTTTGAAATAATTATTTTTAAAGTCAGGATATAATAAGGCATAAGCCTTATCATAATCCTTACTTTCTATGTATCTTATAAATTTTCCACAATATTGTTGTATTCTAGTCCTTTCATCTTTACCTTTTAAATCTTCTATTTCTAGCTGATTTGTATTTTCTTCTATTTCTTCTGCAGTTAATATGTTTTCTTGAGCAACTCCATTTGCTAAAGAATTCTCTGATTTATTAGATTTTGTCATAAAAACTGTATTTACTACTACAATTATTACAATAACTATTATTAGCAAAAAGAATAATATTTTAAATCCTTTACTATCTAAAAAACTTTCTTTCATATCTTCCTCCCATTATTCTGCTGAAGCATATATAATTTCTGGATTAGTAGAAGTCATATTTGCAAAATATACTCTTAACTGCAATTGTTTTTCTTGGTTTTCGTATTTAAAATTTACTATAAAGCTTAAATATCTATTTCCACCTGCAGTTCTATATGAATTAGAATCTATTTCGCAATATTCAAATTTATTACCACCATAGTTATTGTTTTGTAGGTATGTTGCCAATTTTTTAAAATCATCTTCTTGAGTTATTCCTAAGTTTTCTATTATTTCAGTTTTCTTTCCATTAAATAGATTTGTCAACTGACTATCATTTAATCCTTCTATATCTTCAAATAATGTTGGTAAATATTCATTTACTAAATTATTTAAACTTTCGTACAAATCATTTTTGCTGTTTTGCCCCTCGTATTTTGCCATTAATTCAGATATTCCTCTTGGAAAAACTTTTCCTTCTGAATAGCTTTCTACACTTTCTTGTACTAATTGATCATCTGTTTTAGCAACTTCATTAACAACTTTTTTATTAATAGAATTTCTTACTAAAACAACTATAATAATTACAACAACAATAACAATTAATGTTATTAAAACTTTTTTTCCTAATTTCATATAACTCCTCCAAATTAACCTAATGTAGCAATTTCAGATGAAGGTGTTCCATTTATAAAGTCTGTCCATGGAGTTTCTGTATTAAATGTATATTTAGGGAATGAATCGTCATATGGATTCCTATATTCTTCATCTACCGCTAATACACCACGTACATGTCCTCTTCCTCTTAATTGGGTTTCATAATTTGTATTTGTACCCCAATGGTCTTCGAAATCTTGTACTGTTAAAGTATTCTTTTCGTTAAAGATATCTATAACCATATAACACTGTGATGGACTCGCATGGTGTAAATCCACCAGAGCATCTAACATACTTTCCGACAATGCACTTTGATTAGTTATTTTTTCCAGAACTGTTTCTCTGGCAGCTTCTAATACTAGTACAAATACGTCTTGTGCTTCTTTCTTTGGAACTCTTCCCGATGCTAAATGTTCTGCAAATTGTGGGTACATATTTGGAACTTCTCCTGTTTGTGCAACTGCTTTTGTTAAACCAAATGCTGTTGTATTACCTGCACCATCTGCTAAAACTTCTACTCCATAACTATCTCCTAAGTCATATTGGCCTTCACAAGCACCTTCTAGTTCTACACCTAGCCAGAATATAAATTCTTCTGGGAATTCTGTATCTATTCCTTTTTTTACTAATCTAACATAAGACTCTACATCTTCAACCATAGAGTTCTCTCTATTCATTAGATATAATCCTAAGTCTGAACCAGTTGTTGTTCCTAATACTGTTCCTTCCTTAATATATCTCTTTCCATCTTTTTCTAAGTATGCAGGTGCATCTATTCTTTTTTGTTCTGCTTCCTCAAACGCTGTTGCATATGGTTCTACTTCTGTATAGTCATCTGCAAATCCCATCTCTATGAAATATCTATCTGTATGTGTTACTTTTTGATATTCCGATACAGAATTTGCATCTATAGTTCCTTTTTGGAAACCTCTAATATACATTATATAACCTGTACAAATTCCTTTATATTCATTATAGAATTCTGCATATTCTGAAACAGCTGATGTATCTAATACTTTTATTTTTATGTAATCGGCTCCCTCTTCTAGGATTTCTCCTGTTACAGGTGATACTACATTTAGTCCAGATTCAAAACCATCTATAAGCGTATCTGTCGGATTTGAAACTTCATCTGTTTCTTCTTCTGATTCGTCTGAATCTTCATCATCTAAATCTGGAACTCCATCATTATTTACTGCTCCTGTTGTGTCTGCATTAAAGTTGGCCTCATAAATATATGCTTGCGTTTGTTCTTCTGTTCTTGTACTTCCATCTGCATTTAAACCTGCTCTTATGTTATCTGTTGAAGCTTTACTTCTTATTAATGTTCCATAATCTGCTTGTTGTTTTTCGAATCTTCTTTGTGGCCAATATGTATTAATATATCCACTAATTGGCCATTGAAAAACATGTGTATCATCTTCTCTTAAGTCATCCTTTGTAAAATAACCTAATTCTACGAACAATTTTTTTAAATCTCTTAAGATATACTCAGAATCTTCTGTTTTAGAATTTTCTAGGATTGAAAATGCTGAAAGTGCATTTTGTCTAACATTAACTTCTTTATAAAAATCTGTTCCATCTGCCTTTTCTCTTGCTTCTACTGCATCTTCCGCTGCTTGTCTTGCTGTTTTATCATCTTGTATTATATCCCATGAAGCAGAATATGCTTCATCATATACTTTTCTTAATTCATCTATTTTTTCTGCAGTTTTTGTACTTCCATCATATATAAAGTATTTTGCAGGTCTATCTTCTGTTCCAACAAATAATTCTTTTGTATGCTCATTAACTTCTCCTCTTACAGCATCTTCTACTTGTACTAATTCTCCTCCTGCACTAACAGTTTCTATTGTATAGAAAGCCCCTTTATCATTTGGCTCTAATTCGCTATCATCTGATTGTTCTACAGGCTTAAATATATTTTCATATGTTGCTTCACCTTGGCTAACATCATATACATCAATACCAAGTTCTTCATTATAAAATATTACATCTCTATACCAATGTTTTTTTACTTCTTTTATATATGGCTGAATTCTTTCTATTTCAGTTCCTTGCCCTTCTCCTTTATCATTATTGTAATCTATTGCGGCATCTATGGAATCAGTCGTAAGTCCTATTTTTTCTAATTCTGTAGTTAAAGCTTTTAATTCTTCTTGCATCTTAGCATCGCTCGCGATTAATTTATCCACATCTGCTTTTACTTTATCTTTTATCTCTCCTAGTTCATCTTGTAAAAATGTAAATAGTTCTTCAGATTCTTCATCTGTAAGTTCTCCATCAGATTTTGCATCCTCAAATTTTTTATAAAATTCATCCATAATTCCTGTTGTGCTACCATCATAAGACCAGTCATTCCAAAAACTATAATCATGAACAGTTTTTCCTACAATCTCAGAATATTTTTTTCCCACTTCATCTGTATAAAAGGTAAGATCTGGATCATCCTTTTTTGCTTTTTCTATTGCATTATCTAGATAATCGTTAAACATTACTTCTATAGAATGTTCATAGTTAAGTATAGCAGTTTTATCTGAACCATCAAACCTTTGTAATATAGTTTCATTATCTTTTAAATAATCTCTATTATTTCCACTTTCTATGCTAGCGGTTAAAAATGCTTCGTAATTACTATATCCTGCTTGTAGGTTTTCTACTGTATCAGAAGAGTTATGATCATCTATATAATCTTTTAGAATTTGTAAATCTTCTACAGTTAAAGTGTGATCTTCTCCTTGTATATGATTATCTATATCTGCTAATGATTCATCTACCCCAGCAAAATTTGTTCCTTCTTCTGGTAAATTATTAACATGATATTCAAACTTTATTCTAACTTTGCTTTTAGTTGTACCAATATGTATTTCTGTGTTCTCTTCCGCATCCATGTCAAATCTATAAACCAAATCTGGTGCCATTGTTGCTAAATGCAATGTTAATGATAATTCTAGTGGTTTACCATATCTTGCAGTCCATCCTTCCATATTGTATGTATAGTATGAACGTGTAAATACTGATTCCCAAACGGTAAATGTTAATGTTTTAGACTCTACATCTGCATCAATGCTATCAAAAAATCCCATTTTTTTAGCATTCATGTCGTCTCCCTCTGCATTTTCATACATTCCTGAGTCAAAATGTAGCATACCAAATTGTGGTTCTCCTGTGTCCTTTTCGGTCTCCATTCCTAATACATAACCGACAGCATCTCCAATAACATGCAGTAACTTAGAAACTCCTGATTTAAACTTCTCATATGGCACATAAGTATTATAATCTGCTGTTAAATATGCATTTAAATATTTACTATCCATTGTTGCATCTTCAGAGTCTCCATCTTCTATGTAATTTCCATCTTCATCAGTATATCTACCAAATCCAAATTCGTAAGGTGAATACCCCATATTTGTTAGATATTCTGCAAGTTCTTTTTGTGGTTCACTACCAAACCTAGCAGAGTTACCTTCGTAATATGTTTTAAGTTCCGTACAAAATGCTGTAGCAATTTCTGAAACCTTATTAGTTATAAGACCTGGCATCTCTAAAAAGAATCCTACAATTCCAATTATTACAATAAGTGCAATAATAACTATGATTATTACAATTCCTGCTACTCCTAAAGCTCCTAACCCTTTTAGGCTTTTTATAAGTTTAGACAAAAATTTTCCTTTTTTAACAGCACCTGCTGCAGCATTTCCTGCTTTTGCTACTTTTTCATCGCCTGAAGATTGTTTAGTTTTTGTTGTATCATTTACGTTTTGATTATCGTCTCCCAAAATCTCACCACCTCTACTCTGCAGTATGGAAATTAATTCTTAAACTATATATTCTAATAGCATTATCTAATTCAGATTGCTTGGTACTTTCATCTCCAGAATATGATTGTAACACCCTAATATTATTAAACATCATATATTGTGGAGCATTTCCATCATCGCAATATTTTGTAAATACAAATGTATAGCTTTTGTTCTCCCCTGGTTGTAAAACAATTCCGTATGTTGCTACATTTCTTTCGTTTCTATCATCTTCTCCTGTATTTAAAATAACTTCATTATTTGAACTTCCGTCAGCAATTACAATTGGATGTTCAGATCTATTAGTTAAAGTAACTTTATATGTTTCGTGATCGTAAAATACATTTTTGCTATCTATATTTACTTTTAAATTCTCATCTTCTGCAAAAACATTTAAATCATTTTTTCTTACAAATCCATCTATTGCAAGTTTTAAAGAATCATCATCTTCTGTAAATACAAATTTTTCTTCATCATAGTAGAAGTCTTTTCCTGTAAGTCCTGTTGCCATTAAATCTTCCATAAGATTCACATCATATATATATTGTTTTCCTACATTTGAAAAGTTTTGAATACTATATGCCCTTTTTTCTTTAAATTTTGCATCTACATATTCTTGGAAAGAGCTTAATGTTGGATATACCTCTGCTTTACAATCATCTGAAAGCATATTATATGCTGCTTCATATTCTTTATTATTACATCTTTGTACAAATGTTTCTATAGTACTTTCTATTGTTTCATGCCATTTACTTGGTACTTCATCTTCTGCCATAACAGATACATTAGGTTCGTATGTTGTTTCCGGAATTTCTTCTTTTGGCATATTTTTCAATATATAATTTACTACAAAAATTATTGCCCATAATATAATAATAAATATGATTATTTTTTTATATTTCTTAAAAAAACGTCTTATTTTTAATCTAGTATCTATAAAGCTCATCTTCGCTCCTTCCTATCTTTTAACTATTAAGGATTATTATTTTGTCTTGCCTGTAAATCTTGCATTTTCATTAAAGTTTTTTCCATATCTTTTGCAATATTTTGTTGAGATACTCCCATTTGTTCAAATGTATTCTTAAATTGTGATAAACTTTGCGCTAATTGTTGATCTTCTGTAGCAAAAGAGTTTACATCTTTTCCATTTAAAACATCTCTTGCAATTCTATTAAATTCTAATCTAGCAGTGTTTGGATCATTTTCTAATCCTTGTGCATGTACATAATTATTATATTCTTGACCAACTTGTGCTCTTGCAGCTGTTTTTGCATCTTGCTTTTGTTGAATACTTTGTCTAGCAGCTTTTCCTGCAGTATATACGCCTTGTCCCAATTGATATCCAATAATAGAACCTTGCGTTCCAGCTGCACCTGCTCCCATTGCAGTAAATGCAATTGGTGCTGCATACCTTGCTGCTGCTTTTATTGATGCTTTTGGCACAGCAGTTAGTATTCTTCCTGCTTTTGTATTTGCAAGTTTTATTGCTCCTTCTTTTGCCCTGCTTAACTTAGAAGGTGGCTTGCTACCTTTTCTAAATCCTTTTGAAATCTGTTTATTAGATTTATTAAGATTTCTAGCTTGGTTATTTTGTCTAGGGTTTTGTGCTCCTGCAACAGCTGGAGCTGCTCCTGCTGCTCTTCCAGCGCCTCCTGCTCCACCTGCTGCTTTTCCAACTTTGCTTAAACTGCTTCCTAATGATTTAACAAGAGCTAATGTCATAAATGTATCTCCTAAGTTGTGAGCATGTTCAAAACTGAATATTCCTCTTACTATATGTTCTGCTTGGTGTATAAATAATAGCATTATACATCCTAATATTGCTGCACCTAGTGTTCTATCTTGCATTAATGTTAATGCTGTTGTTGCAAATACTATATATATTAAACACTGAAATGGTTGTATTAAAACCGTGTATACAAATTCTTTAACCCACTTATTTAATGCTTGTGATTGATTATCTCCCATCTTATCTATAGAATAAGTTATTGTTACAATTGGTGAAATTATAACCAAAAAGGCTAATGTAAGCATACGTTTTATATAAAATACTAAGAAAGATAATGTAATACCAACTAATATACAAAACGCTATCGCAGAACCAAATCCCATTGTAAATGATAATGGGTCAGCTCCTTGTAGAGCAAATGTATCCATTATATCTGCAAATATTGAGTTATCACTAGCATTCGTCATTGCCTTTTCCATAATGTTAACTAAAGCATTATTTGCATTTAATGTAAAAGCAATTATATATTGCATTAAAAACACTAATACGAAACTTACTACCCAATCTTTTAACATTACTTTATATTTTGCTTCTTCGGAAGCAACTGTAGAAATTGCCATTCTTATTCCTACATATATTAGTATTGCAAGTAAAATTCCTATTGCCAAATTTCTTAATGCATAATACCAAATCGCAATATTTTTCCTAATTGTTAATACTCCATCACTTAAACTATTATCGAAATTAAAGAAGTTTACGTCTGTAATTTCTAGCTTGTCAAATAGAATATCATTTGGACTAATATTAAGATCAAATTCTCCTCCTGCTATTGATGCAATTCCTCCAATTACCAATCTTACTGCATAACCAAATGCTAAAATTAACATTCTTAATGGCCATGTAAGTAAACCTGCTATACCATCCATTATTTGTCCAAAGCCACTTTCATATCCTTCTGTTGCCCTAGTTTCTGCTTTTTGGGCTTCTGTAGTATTAGTATTGTCTGCATATACAATATAATTAATACTTGGTAGCACGACGTTTAACATGGTAACTATACATATTGCAATCGTTAGTATTTTGAATAAACTCCTTTTCATGTTATCTCCTTCCCCCATTTATATCTATATTTCTAAAAGTTAAACTTGATAGTACATTCTTAAGATTTGTTCTGCTTTCGTCTGCTGATTTAACGTCTGTTCCAAATTTATATAAGTATGTTTTTTCTTTATTTGCTTTAGAGTTAGCATACTCTCTATCTATTCTTTGTAATTTTTGCATTTCGTCTCTTAATTCTTCCATTCCATCGTCTACTTTTTTATCCACACCATGTAGTTTCATCATATCCTCTATTGTAGATTTTAATGTGTCTGAATTTATTGTTTCTGAATAATCAAGTTTATCTCCTTTTAAAATAGTTGGGTCATTTGCTAATTCTGCATGTTTATCTGTTTTATCGTCTATTTCTCTTTCTAAGTCTCTCATAAACATAGATACTCTTGCATCTGTTTCTTGTTGTATTCTTCTTTCTGTAGATGCATCTAAATTATTATTTGCTCCAGTCTGATATTGTTCTCTAATCTTTTCAGCTATATTGTCTCTAGCTTTTTGTTGAACTTTTTCTTTTACATCTTCTATACTTCGTTTTCCTATTGTTCTTTCATCAAAACCTAAACCAGCTTTATATCCTCTTAAAGAGTTATCTGCATCAACTGTTTTATCTACTAAGTCAGATACCTCAAATACATTGTCTACAGTTCTTCTATATGAGTCATTAAATGATGTTTTTGCCATCGCTCTTACAACTTTATCATCTCTTCCAGTTGTAGATCTAATCTCATCTTCTTTATTTCTTCTACCACTTTTATATAAATCGATAATTTTAGATTCAGCATCTTTTGCTTGTCCAATTTTAGTCATTCTGCTTTCGTATGAATCTTGAATTTTGCCACCAGTTTCCATTCCATCTTTTATAGAATCTTTTATACCTCTGGCTCCTGCTAATACTGGTCCACCTGCTATTGTTCCTGCCATTCTAATTGGAGCTGTAAACTTATGCATTTTACTATTTCGTTTATTTTTTAAGTTTCTTTTACTTACTGAATTTGCTATAGTATCAACTGATGCTGTTACCAAATTAGATGCTCCTATACCTGCATATCCAGATACTCCCATTAATGGAAATGCCGTAGCCAATTTTAAAGCATTCGTCATTCTATTGTTATGTGTAGACTGTAAATCAGATAAAAATTTATTTCTCTCTTTTTTCTTCTTCTCTTTAGATTGTTTTTCTGCATTAGTTAAATCTGCAGAAAGTGAAGAAAGTTTTTCTGCCTTTCCTTTAGGAACATATTGTCCTGTTGCAGCATCTATATTCTTAATACCTGCCCAACTTTGTCCTAAAGCCTTTTTACCTAAATTGCCAATTCCTAATGCTTGTGCTTGTACTTGTTTTTTCCTGTCAGTTCCAGTTGCTAAAGATGATTTTAAATCTTTTCCAAATTCTACTGCTCCAGCAGCAAATCCTTTTACCATATTACCTGCAGCCTTAGCTACAAATAATTTTTCGTATATTTCAGATTTAGGATCAGATGCTAAAATAGTTCCTAAAGATCTAGAACCACCATCTTTGTCTCCAACCATACTAAATATACCTGTAAATATATCTGAAGCTTTTAGCATAAAGTTCATAACGATTAATGCTAATACAATTCCAGCTATAGATTCATTTGTAAGCTGTAGCACTACAGTTACGAAACATGTATAAATTAATGCATGTACACTCTGTATTAAAACCAGTAATGTATAATCTTTCATCCAACGTGTAAATGCTTTTGCTTTTCCGGTTCTTACTTTAGATATTGCATAACTTGCTCCCATCATTGGTGCCATAACTATAAGTATACAAACTGCTAAAAATCTCTTTAAATAAATATATAAAAATTTTAGCATTAGGATAATTAAAACAATATATAAAATAGTTCCAACCATACCAGATGAGAATTTTATTTCGTATGCTTTTGTTCTTACTGTTTCATAAATACTATCTTCATAACCCAAATTATCTTGAGCTCCTGTTATCCAGCCTAAAATTGTTGAATTTATATTTAATACTAATAATAAGAAATAATGTATTACAAATATTATTATAAATCCTACTAGCCAGCTTACAAGCATTCTTTGATATTGTGCTTTTTCTGATGCTATTGTAGAAAGTGCCATTCTTATTCCCACATATATTAATATTACTAGCATTACTGCTATTGTAACATTACGTATTATATAGTACCATGTTGCAACACTATCTCTTATGATTAATAAAGATGAATCTTCTTTTAATGTATAACCTGCTGCTGTATCTGTAAATACATTAACATCTAGTAAAGGTACTTGGTTAAATATTATCTTATCAACAGTTAATTTGTCATCTCCTTCTGGTTGTAATTCTGTTGATGTTGGCGTATATAAATTATCATTATCTAGGATAGATTGAGCTTCGTATGTATCTGTCGTATCACCAGTTGTTGTATTCATAGTAGTATTACTTACAGAATTTCCATCTGTTTGTCCATCACCTTGTACTGGTGCTTCTACTGCTTCACCTGTAATTGCATCTAATGCATCTGTAACTATATTAACAAAAATATTTGCCCAACCTATAATAACAACTTTTATTATCATAGTTAAAAATCCTACTATGTAATCTACAAGTTGTGAAATCAAATTAAATAACCATGCTAATATATTTCCTACACTACTTGTACCAGAAAATGAACCTTGTGCTAAACCTTGATAGTAAAATTCATCTGCTGGGTCCTCTGTAGCATTGTCTTCTTCCTCTAAGCTGTTTGGAGTATTTGGTACAGTTCCAGAAGGTGTAACTTGTACATTTTCGTTAAGACTAAATACTTTAGTAAATGAATCTGAACCCGGGTGAATGTTCATGTTTGCATTTGTTCTACCACTACCAAAGTTAAAGTGTGTTGCACCGCCGTCTGTTGCAACCATTTCAGCATGTCCATCTCTTACTAAGATATCACCTGGTCTAGATTGTGCCAAAGGTACTTCTGTCCAGTTTTCGTTCTGTAATGATGTTAAGTTTGTAACAGCTAAGTCACTAAATCCTAGATTATATATATTTAAACCTAAGAAAGCATTGTACACATATGCAATACCAGATGTACAGCATGAATGGAATGTAGTCCCAACGAAATTAGCCGGTAGAACTGTTAAACTATATACGGAATCTCCAGTATATGTATTAATAAAGTTTTCTGTTTGCTCTGCAAGAAATGCTCTAGCAGCATCATCAAAATTTCTTGCATAAGAAGATGATGTATTAGCTATTACTATATAAAATATTAAAAATGAAACTATTATGTTTTTAAAGAATTTCTTTATTTTATTCATCATCTTCTCCTTTCTTTATATTTCTATTTTTATATCTTTTCCATCATATGTTAGTGTTTTATTTGCATAATCAAAATTAGTTATATCAAATTCATCTGTTCCTGTTATTATTGTTTTTGTTTCTCTAGTTGTTGCATTGTACATATATATTCCTTGGTAAGCTATGCTATATATTAAATTTTCATCATCATACCAATATGTTTTGCTTGCATATATATTTTTACTTAATTCACTATCAGCATTACTTTTATCTATAGAGAAAAATGCAATATTATATGCTTTATTCTCTTCGTTAAAATCTGCTTTCATCACATATTTTGTACTCTTATAACTTCCATCTGTTACGTCTGCCCTATCTGTTTCTAAAAGTATTCTATTTTTCTCTTGCTCTATAATTAGACTTTCATTTGTCTTATAATATAATTGATAATAGTCTTTATGATCATCTTTAAATGAACCATTATATTCTTGATATATTTGTATTCCTTCCATACTTGTTCTACTGTTGTATATCTTTATACCTCTTAATGGATACCATATTTCGCAATAACTAGTATCATATCTGTATAAAGAATAATCTGACCATAAGCTTGTTAAATTGTTCATAAATGAATTAAAATCTTTATCTTCATTATATCTTTCTACTAATTTTTCGAATTGTGTATAATTATATGTAATTCTTGGATATATCGAAATTTCGTTAGAAGAAAAACATACATATAAATCTTTACCCATGTATTCTAATATTCCATTTTTCTCTATATAATTATCTCCTAATGATTGTTTTATCTTATCGAAGCTATCTCCTACTTTAATATCTTTTATAACTTCCTTTTGAAATTTATTTGTAAATACTATATTAAAAACTTTTCCATTAATGTTTCTTATTCTATATCCATTATCAAAGTAGATATCATAGTTTCTAAAGGTACTAGTTTTTTGTCCAAAATTTATATTTTCTGTTTTCCATTCATTATTTATAAGTGTTTGTAATTCGCTTGTTACGTCGAAATCTGTTTCTTTAAATATATTCTCATTTTCTAGATTAACTTGTGACAATAACTTGCTAAAATATTCAGATTCCTCTACATCATTAAAATATTTTTTAGTAATCGAAGTAGAATTCGTATCTACCCTAATAATAAGTCCTCTAGATTCATCAATTAATCTTATACTATTATATTTTAAGAATTCACAAATTCCTTCAATAGTTACATCATAGTATGGTTGTTTAGATTCTCCGTCTTGATATGTATCATATTTAAATTCTAAGTAAATATCTAACGAATATCCATCTACTTCTGATTCCCTGCTAGATATAAATTTACATTCGCAAAATTCTACTATGCTTTGTAAAGAATTAGCCTCATCTTTAGAATTAATTGGTTTATTCTCGCTAATTTTTAGCAAAACTATTAGTATTACAAAAAATAATACAACTGCGGTAGTAATTATTATAATTTTCTTTTTCTTCTTATTCATTTTCTTTTTAACATTTTTCTTCATACTAACACCTTCTATGCCCTATGCATTAAGTGAATTCCACCTAATGAGCTAATTGATTGTGCACCCCTAATTCCAAAGATATTCTTTACAATTTTCTCTCCTCTAGATAGTCCTACAAGGAATATTGCAGCAAGTAATGGTGCAACAGTTGCTATTGCTCCTGCAGAAGCTATAAATATAGAATATAACACTAGATGCAATGGCTGAATAAATATATTTATAAGTATCTCTTTTAACCATCTTTGGTAACCTTGGGCTTTTTCATCACCAATACTATCTATAGGATATGTTATCGAAATTAATGGTGAAATAATTATTAAAAGTCCCACCGATAAAACCCTCTTAAAATATAATATAAAGAATTTTAGTTGGTAATATACTATTACCCAATATAGGATACAGATTGCTACATAATTCCATCCTTTTAAAGTAGCCATCTTTTCTGCAATTGAATCTTTCTGTGGATTTTTTATTGTACCATTACCATACATTAATGTTTTTTCTAGGTTCTCACTACTTTTTGGTACTAAGTCTACAATTCCATTAGATATATTTATAGCTAGCATAATAATATATATAAGTACAAATATCATACAAAAGCCTTTTACCCATGCTATTAACATTTTTTGATATTTGGCCTTCTCATCTGCAACTGTTGAAATTGCCATTCTTATTCCCACATATACTAGAACTAAAAGAGTTATTCCAACTGCTAGGTTTCGCATTGCACTATACCAAATTACAATATTTTGAGTTAGCATCCCTGTTACTTTTTTTGTTTCGTTAACATTACCAAAAAAGTCGATGCTAAACATATCGTATTTTCCTTCTAGCAAATCTTGTATAGTAAATTCCAATGTTCCTGAACTATTAATTTGTTGAGAATTTACAACTGAATTTAATAAACTACTAATTAAAGTAGGTATAATGTTAATTAGCTTTGCAACTGCACTTGCTGTAGCTCCACCCATACTAGGCTCTGGTGATACTTTGTGTTTAGATGAACCACCTTCTGGGTTTGCTGTTGTTTTACCATCGTTCATAAGACTATCCGCAGATTCGTTAGAGATTCCTCCCATAACTTCATTAACACTTTCTTTTTTTGGTTCTGCTGCATAGGCTGTTTGTATTGGTAATATTAAATTAAATATTGTTACAATAGCTATAATTATTAAACCTACTTTTTTAATCATTTATTCTCCCTCTTATTTATGATTGTGAGTTATTTCTTTGTTCTTCTTTTTGTTTTTGTTCTTGTATTAATTTAATTTTGTTAACATTTGTTTCTACGAATTCAAATTCCTTCTTAGTTGGTCTTATAGAAATTATTGCTGTATCAGAACCAACTTTTAGTAAGCCTTCACCTCTGTTACAAGTTGTTAAGAATGCAGCTTCACCTTCGCTTAATTTAAATACTTCCTTTATGTAAGGAATTTCTGATTTATCTTGTGCTAAGAATAATTTTGTATCTGATGATGTTAAAACAGCTTGTGCTTCTGGTTTCTCGTAGAAATCTTGGAATTTTTGTGACATAACAGCTAGTGAAACATTTCTCTTTCTAGCACGTCTTGCCATTGTATTTAAGAAATCTACAGCTTCTGGATATGGAAGCAACATCCAAGCTTCATCTATAAGAACTCTTTTCTTTGCTGCTTTTTCTTTATCTTCACTATTTTTCTTAACATATTTTTCCCAAATCCAAGAAAGTAAGATTTGTTGTGCAAGTGGTCTTGCAAATCTTTCCTCTAATTGTGATATGTCAAGATTTATAAATGGTGTTCCATCTAATAATTCGAATGTTGATTGCCCATCAAAATATGCCATTTGACCATTGTACTCTCTTACATATTGTTTCATAACTTTTGATAAATAACTGTAATGGAATCTATAGTCTGGGTTTTCATTTTCTTGACCTTTTCTTAGAATTCTCTTAAACCAAGAACCTATTGTTGGCATTTCTTTCTTAACTCTTCCTATATAGTTTTTAGAGAATCTCTTTGTTTGATCATTTTCTTCATACAAACTATTTATATCATCTGTAATTCCTCTAGATTCATATTCTTCTGCAACAGATTCTGCAATAATTTGTTTTGTAAGTTCGTTTACTTCTTCACTTCTTGTACTACCTCTTGCCATTGTAAGCAAAGCTTGTGTAACGTCCTCTACTTTATTTTCTATATTTAAAACTACTCTTTCTCTTCCTGTTATTTCATCTTTTACTGTTTCTGGCTCTATATCAAATAAGTTAATTATTGTATTAGAATTTGGGCTTATAGTTACATTAACTCCACCTAAAGCATCTGCAACAACACCATACTCACCTTCAGCATCTAGTGCTAAGCTTTCTATTCCCATTAAAACAGATGATCTTGCTGTGATTGTTTTTATAGTAACACCTTTACCAGCACCAGACTTACCAAATATAACTAAATTGTAGTTTGTAAGTGTAGAGCTAAAGTTATCAAACAATATTGGTAATCCTGTTTGTTTATCAAATCCAATTGGAATACCATTTTCATGTCCAACCTCTGATGAGAAAAATGGGAAAACAGTTGCCATTGAATTTCTATCAAAATTATGGGCCTTTTTTATAGTGTTTTCATTAAATGGTAAATTACTTCTAAAAGCTTCTTCTTGAATTGCCCATGCAGGTTTTACATCTATTAATGTTTTTGCCATTTCAGAAGCTAATAGCTCTGTTTCTTTGTCTAAATCTTCTAGACTATATGCAAATAGTGTACAAACTATTGTAGATTCATATAACTTATTAAATCCACTTGCTATCTGGTCTCTTAAATCTTCAGCCTCTATTCTTTTTTGTGCCAAAATTCTTTCACGGTTAATATCGCCTCTGTCTATAGCAACAAGTCTTTCGGCCTCAAGCTCATTAATTGTTCTGTTTAAGTCTGTTTGTGATGAACTTTCACTAACCGGTGAAATAAATACAGATGTATTTACATCTCCAAATGTATACATGCTTCTTAAAAATTCTGGGAATGTACACATTCTAGGAATATTAGCTACTATCATGCTCCTTGCATATCTTGTTTTTGTAGAAACTATTTCTACATGGTTTATATTTGAAAAGTCTATTCCAGCAGGAGCAATTAAATCTTTTATTCCTTTAGCATTTTTACTAAGCACTCCCTTTGGTACTTCTACAACATTCTCTTTTTCTTCTACATTCTTATTTTTCATTTAAAACTTTCCTCCAATCCTTTTTATTTATCCGCTTTTTTAGGTCTGCCTCTTGTTGTTTTCTTTTTCGCTTCTGTTGGATTTGTTTTATCTTCAGTTTTTTCAGTCTTGCTTTCTTCTTTTTTATTTTCTTTTTCTTCTTGTTCGGTTTTCTCTTCGATTATCTTCTTTGTCTCGTTATATAAATCTGGGCTTAATTGATTTTTGTATTCTTCAATTATTTCGATTGTTCTTTCTCTTAATTCGTTATTTAATTTTTCTCTGTCTTTTAATATGTTATCTGCCTCTAGTAAGCTGTCAGAAGCTAAATCAACAGCCATATCATCAATTTGTTTGTCTATTCTATCTCTTTGTTTTTGTAATACATCTTTTGATGTAGAATATAGTGCATCATATTGTGCATCTAAAGCTCTATCTAATTGATATATTTGTTCTTCATCTCTGTTGTATGCTATATATAATAATTCTGTTAATTCTTCTGAATCTAATATTCTACCGGAAACTTGGGCACTTCCTAAACTTCTTATTAATGTTTCTGCTCTTGTATATAATTCTGTAAATACCATATTTATAATTTCATCTTTTGAGTAATTAGCAATATTTCCTAACTCGCTCTTGAAATAAGAAACTACAACATATGTTTTTTGTTGTAATACATTTTGGTTAAAACTCATTCTTCCAATATAATTTGAAATATCTTGTCCATATTCTAAAACATTTTCTTTTCTTCTTATTTCGAAGTCTGTCATTTCTACTTGTTTTTGATTTCCTGTTCTTAAATATTCTGCTCTTTGTTTTTGTAAGCTCTTTATTTCATCTGCGATTACATTAACTTTCTCTTTATATGCATCTATTGTTTTTCTTAAATTTAAACTTCTTGTTTGTACATATAATTGGATTGGAAATCTGATAGTATTTAAGAATTCAACAAAGCCTCTTTCTACAGATTCTTTTTCTTCTTCAGATAGTAGATCGTAATTTATACCTTTACATTGAATTACCATGATATACTGTTGACCATTTTTTCTTATTATCATGTCATCTTTAATTTCGTCAAAATCTAATATCTTATCTGTAGTTTCTCTAGGTATTCCATTAAATTCTTTGTTGGCTGTTTTTATTTCCTTTGCTTTATCTCTTTCTTCTGTGTTTACTTTGCTTTTGTATACTAAAAAATAATACGCTACTATTAGTCCAATTATTATTACAACTAATACTATAAGCATTATGTTTAACCCCATTATAATACTATCCATATTATTGTTCCTCCTTTGTATCTTCTTCTTCATCAGCAATTTTTGTATCTGCATATGAATAGATACGTCTCTTTGCTTTAAATTTTATATATCTATTTATAATTTCATCTAGTGATTCGCCACCAACTTTTTTTGTTACTGCAATTCCTGCTATTGTAGGTATCTTTACAGCACCATATATCCATCCTAACACTCCAAATATTCCCATTATTATAAAACCTACCATTTTATAATTTAGTATCATTCCAAATATAACAAAAAATACTGAACCAATAAGCGCTCCTACACCTGTAGTAATTAATGATTTGGCAGTAAAAATATATAATATTCTTGACTCACCCTTATAATTTCTTGGAACATAATAAGTACCCATTTTTATTCCTCCTTTGTTCTAGTCCTACAACCTTTTATATACTTTATTTTTAGAAATCCTTCATAAAATTGTATACGATTGTCCAAATAGCATGTGCTCCAAATACTACTACAATTGATACAACCAAACCTATTAATTGCTTCTTTAATTTTGCTTGAGCTTCTGCGCTGGTTGTTGTTGCGTATTTAACACCCATTATACATGTTACAACCACTAAAACACCTGCTGCAACAGCTACTAATGCTTGTGCAATTGGCATAATTGTTGTTGCTACATCACTACTGTTAATAATATCTTTTTCTTTTCCTTTGTTTATAAACGCATCTGCATCTTGAACAAGCTCGTCCCAATTCTTTACTTTATCTGCAGCGAACGTTGTAACGGGAATAAATATTATTGCTAATACAATTAATAAATTCATAACAAAAAACGTTGATTTTCTCACTATTAACACTCCTTTTCCCCCAACTTATACTTATATTTAATTATACTTTATCTGCCTATATTTTGCAATAAATTTCGACCAAATGTCTTATTTTTGTAAAATTTTTTACATTCTTTTTTGTGGCCAATTTTTTGGCTAATATCTTATATCCCTAAGGCAAAATTATTTAAATTGAAATATCCTTTGTTTATTGTAAGAGAACTGCTTTTTGACAAATAAAACATCCTTATTTTGTTCTCACAATTTAACAACAAAAATCCTAAATGCTAAACAAGAAAATCTTATTTAACATTTAGGATTTTTAAAACCTATAATCTTTTAACTGCTAGGTAGTTGCTCGGCAAATCTTATAACTATTGCTACAAGGTTTGATGCCGCAAAGAAAATTATTGTACCTACAACATAAGGTATCAATTTTTCTTTTATACTAGCCTTTTCATTTGGACTAGACAACATATATCTCATTCCTAATACTAATAACGCAACTAGAGAAACTGAAGTTCCTACTATTTGTACAACATTAAGAATCTTTCCTGTTTTGTCATCTAAGTCTGATACACCAGTTTTTGTATATATACCAGAAAAATCTCCAGGATTTATCTCGTCTGCATATACAAAACCTGTTATATTAGCTAGCATAAACAACATTAAAATAATAGTTAAAATTTTTATTATATTTTTTTTCATTTTTCATCACCACTACTAGGTTGAAGATATTCCAGTTGCGAAATTCTTTACTATTCCTAACAATGCTGAAGCAGCAAATAATACGATAGCTCCTACAATATATACAACAGCATGTTTTTTAATTTCTGCTTTATCATTTGGTGCAGCTGAAATATATTTAATAGCTAATACTATAAGCATAATAACAGCAACTGCTGTACCAATTATTTGTGCTACTGAAAGCACCATACTACCAATGTTTCCTAATGCATTATCTGCACCTGAAGCTTTAGCAGAAGGTATATCATAACCTGCAGCAAAAACCATTGATGTTGCAAATAAAATTCCTAATACTACAGTTAATACTGTCATTACTTGTGCCATTTTCTTTGAAATCTTCATTGCACTTTTCCTCCTCTTATTTATATTATTTAATACTAATACATAAATTTATTATACAACATTTATTTTTTCTTTGCAATATATTTTATTTTTTTAAAGAAAATGTAAATTCGCTGTAATATTTTAGGCTTTTTTGGCTTCAATAAATTCTTCGTTATAATATTTTGCTATTAATATATCTAATTCTACACTTATTTTATAAATAATCGCATAATCTACGTTTTTTTCTATACTTTTATTTAATTTGTCCCTCACTTTGCAAATTTCCTCATTTAACATCTAAACCACTCCTTTTTTTATTTTTTTCTTTTGTATATTTTTATGCTACCATATTTTTACAATACTTTCAATCAAATATTCCTATTTTTCCGTATATTTTAAGACTTTCGTATGACTCTTTTTTTAGTTTTTTTGCAAAATAAAAAAAGAAGATACAAATTTCTTCTTTTTCTATTATTATATACGATATTATTTTTTTGGTTTTATAACAGATAAAACCATTTTTTCTTCTTTAAATTTATTTTTTAGCATTTCATTAACATCATTTAATGTTATTTCTTTCCACTTTTCTATATAATCAAAAGTAATAATATCATTTAGGTAATCTCTCATAAAGATTCTAGCTATTTGAGCTGGACTATTATACGAAGTTATTAATCTACCATATATCTTATTTTTAGTTCTATTAAAGTCTTTTTCGTTTATACCACTTGATATCGCTTCTTTTACTGTTTGTTTAAATTTATTATAAACCGTTTCTGGATTTTTTGAAGAAGCGAATATACTCATATGTGAATATATATTAGAATATTCATATTCTAAATCTGGCTCTGTTATTATTAAGCCTTCTTCATACAATTCTTTAAATAATTTTGAATTTTCGTCAAATATACAGTTCAAAATTATATTTAATATTAATTCTTTTTTTATAATATCAGTATTCTCTACCTCATCTTTTATACCGATTACAAAAGCAGGAATACTAACTTCCATTTCTTCTATTCTTTCTTTTTGAAAAATTTCACTTTTTTCGCTTGGATAAATACGTTGTATTTTTCCTTGTTTATCGAAATGTTCCATATTTTCTTTTATTAGATTCAAAATATATTCTGGCTTAAAGTTTCCACATACTGCTAGAATCATATTTGATGGATGATAAAAAGTATTATAACAGTTATATAAAGTATCTTTAGTAATTTTATTAATAGATTCTACTGTTCCAGCAACATCTATACGTACTGGGCAACTATTATACATACACTGTAGTGAGTTTAAAAATACCTTAGATATAGGGTCATCATCGTACATCTTTATTTCTTGTGCTATTATTCCCTTTTCCTTTTCTACATTTTCATCTGTATAATAAGGGTGAAATACATAATTAATCAATTCTTTAAACGCTGGTTCAAAATTATCGATTGTTTCAAAATAATATGCTGTATGATCATTTGTTGTATATGCATTCGCTTCTGCGCCAATTGCTGTTAATGTATCTAAGCTGTTAGTTCCGTTCGCTTGTTCAAACATTTTATGTTCTAAAAAATGTGCGACTCCATCGGGTATTACTTCTTCCTCATTTGTTTTAGGATTTATAAAGTGATTGTCTATTGAACCAAATTTTGTACCTATTATTGCCATCTTTTTATTCGTATTTTCCTTAGGGATAATAATAACTTTAAGACCATTTTCAAGTTCTTCGAAATATGCTTTTTCCTTTACTGTTTTGTTTTCTAATATTCTCATTATACCCTCCTAGTTTCTTAAAAAATAGATTGTATTTATATTAAGGCTATTTGCTACAGTATTAATATCTTCCCTTGATATTTGCTCTATGTTATTTTTATACTCTTCTATTGTCATTGTTCTGTCTGATAACTCTTGTCCGTAGTAATATGAAAGTTCTATATCTTGTTCTTCTTGTATATTGTTTATCGTAGCAATTATTGTTCTTTTAGCTAAAGCTATATCTTCGTCTGAAAAGTCTCCAGTTCTCATATCTTCTAATTGTTTCTTTATTATTTCTAAAGCCTTTTCATAATTGTCTATTTCGATTCCTGCTCTAATAAAAATATTAGATTTTAGTTTCATATAATTTGAAGACACAGTATATGCCAAACTTGCTTTTTCCCTTACATTTTGGAATAATTTTGAACTTGCACTTCCACCTAATATAGTATTATATACTTGAGCGGCATATTTGCTTTTGTCATTTTCTAATTTTAAATCCATCCCAATTACAAGTTTCCCTTGGGCTACATCCATTTTTTCTTCTACAATTTTTTCTTTATTTTCGTTACTAAATGAGCCATATTTTACATGGTTTGGATTTCTTTCTTTTAATGCTTTAACAATATCATTATCTTCTAAAATTTTTACTATATCACTATTTGCTCCAGAAACAAAAATATCAATCTTACATGCATCTATTAACTCTTTGTAATATTCGTATAAGTTTTTAGCTGTTATTTCTTTTAATTTTTCTACATATCCATATTTATAAATACCATATGGTTTACCTTCATACATTTCTTCTATACATCTGTTTAATGCATACATTGTTTTATTGTCTATTTTTGAATTTATTATTTGCTCTAGATTGTTTTTTTCTTGTTCTAAAAACTCTTTATTAAATTCATCATTTTCAATGTTTGGATTAAACACAAGGTCTAATAATGTTTCTATACTTTTTTTTAGCAAATCTTCTTTTTGTGGTAAATACTCTTCATTTAAACTTTCTAGATAGAATTTTAATACATGGTTATCTCCTGATTTATCTACTCCAGAGTCAAACTCTGCACCATATAATTCTGCAAGTTTGCTAGTTATCTCTTGTCTTGTTTTTAAGTTTTTACTTCCTCGTTTTAGCATTAGTGCAATTAGCGTATCTTTAGTTGCATTTTCATATGTTATAGGAAATGTTAAAAATACAGCACAAAGGTTTGTTTTAAATTTAGCTGTATTAATATTATGAAGTGTAATTCCTCGCTTTAAAGTTAACTTATTATATGACATGTTATTTCTCCTTTTTTTATTTTATTTTTTACCATTTATATTTTTTTATTCTATATAGTAAATTTCAAATCCTTGAATTTCTCCGGTTCTATTATAATTATTCTTTATATATTCTTTAATTTTTACAGATTCTTGATTTGTTCTGCTACTATCTTTTATCAAAATAAATGAATCATGCATTCCATTTATTTTATTAAGCACTCTTTCTTCTCCATTATATCCCCAATTTCCTAACAATGGTAAATCTAAATCTTGATAATTCTTTCCTAATACTATTTGGTAAATATTTGCTTCTTCCGAAAAAATTATAACTTTTTGATTCTTTTCTTCTTTTAACTCCACAAAATTTACTATTTCATTAATCTTATTTTTCATTTTCTCGGTTGCAAGCATTCCAAAATATGGATTATCGTAATCTGTTTTATAAGACCCTTTTATGATTGTAGCACCTATATAAAAAGCATTTATTAGTAGTACAAAGCCTATATAACCTATTATTACAATTTTTACCGGTTTAACTAAAAATACTTCTTTAGTATATATAATAAACTGCTCTACCATATACATACAGTAAATCATCGAAACAACCATAGCTAGCTCTATATGATATATATTAAATATTGGATATCCAATTAATAAACTTGGAAACATAAAACATAAAAAGAATATTGTTACCTTCATATTTTTAGTTTCTAGTGATATTTCGTATTTTCTATTTGCAATAATAAGTCCTACTAATGCAAATACTGGTATAGCATATAAAATTATTCGCCAATCTTGGAAGTCGAAATGATTTTGGGCAAATTCGCCTATTCCTAAGACACAATAATTAATAAAATCTATAAATTGACCTTGGAATATAAGTATTATGCACCAAATTGCTGTAATTAAAACAAAGATTATATATGTACTTACTAATTTTTTTAATATTGTTTTTATCTCTTTCCTATAATTATAAATTGTAAACAAAGTTATTGCTATTAAGTAATAAACTCCTATATTTTGTTTGGTTGCAAAAACTAATGCAGAAATGATTCCTTGCTGAATTGGCTTAATCTCAAATTTATCTTTCTTTATAACTAGATTCATTCCAAGTAGCCAAAATAAAAGTGCTAATGTACTGTAATTTGCACCATTTACAAAAAGAGTTTTAGTAAATGGAAGCAAAATTAAAAGTATATATACAACCGCTCTTCCTGTTGGCACTTTTAATTTTCTTAGAATGTTTAATGCAATTAAGAAAATAACCTCAAAAATAAATATTCCATATATTTTATACACAAAAAAATTCGCACCTAAAACACTTAAAAATATATTTCCAATGTAAAAAAACAATGGCGTATCAATAATATTATTTTCTGAGTATAAGCTTACTCCATTATGTAATTTATATGTATTAGCAAATGTAAACAATTCGTCTGTTAATTCTATTTTATTAAAAGAAAGTATTAATCCAGAAAAGCAAAACAATATTAATAATGCACTATATATAATTTTATGTTTTTTTATGTGGTTCTTTATTTTTTCTTTCATTAGTTCTCCTTTTTTTGTATTCGGGATTTTTGGACGTTCCCCGGCGGGATTTGGGGACGTTCCTTAAATCCCTATTTTATTTATTTAGTAGTTCTTTTACACATTCGCTTATTGTTTTACCATCTGCACTTACACCTAATTTTGCTTTTGCTTGCCCCATAACTTTTCCCATATCTTTTATAGATGTTGCACCTGTTTCATTTATTATCTCTTGTACAATTGGAACTATTTCTTCTTTACTTAATTGTTTTGGTAAATATTCTTCTATAATAGAAATTTCTTCTTTTACCTCATTTATTAGGTCTTCTCTACCACTTTTCTCGTAATCTGGCAAAGAATCTTTTCTAGTTTTGGCTTCCTTTGCAATTATTTGCATAATTTCTTCATCTTTTAGTTCTACTCCACCATCCTTTTCTTTTTGCAAGATTGCTGCTCTAATCATTTGAATAACGTTTTTTCTTACAATATTCTTGTCTTTCATACTATTTTTTAAATCTTCTAATAATTTTTCTTTTAACATAACTATTCCTCCTTCTTGGATTCAGAAACGTCGAATTTTTGGACGTTCTTTTTTCCCTTTTCGGGATTTAAGGAACGTCCCCAAATCCCTGTCACTATTTAGATATTCAAAAAGGTTGGAATCAGATTTATTCTAATTTCCAACCTTATTAACTAATTTTATATTAAAATTTTCTTTTTCTAGCTGCCTCTGATTTTTTCTTTCTTCTAACACTAGGTTTTTCATAATGCTCTCTTTTACGAACTTCTTGGATTACACCATTTCTGGCACATTGTCTTTTAAATCTTTTTAAAGCATCTTCTATATTTCCATCTTTTACCTTAACTTCTGATGACATTATTTTCCCCTCCTTCCGGCTTCTTACAACTGTGGGATAAATTTTAACTTTTGTATAAAGTTCTGTTCTAAACAAAAGTTATAATTTTTTGCCAATAAGTCTTAGGTAATATTAGTGTATAATATCACCATAACTTTTATAGCTACTCTATTATATATAATTAATATTAGCTTGTCAATACGCTAATCGGTAAATTTTACCATTTTTATTGCATTATCGTGTAATGTTTCTTTTACATCTATTATTCTCTGATTTGATGAACCTCTAAATTTTAATTTTCTGTCCATCTTGCTTTCGTCAAACTTTCCATCTACTATAACATCTATATTTGATATAAGCTGTTTTGTTACAGCTGATGTTTTACATTCTGGCATAATATCTTTTTCGAAGTCAAAACCTGTATAACACCAGATATTTTTATTTGGATATTTTTCTTTTACTTTTGTAACTAATTTAGCTAATGCTTCCTGGTTCTCTGGTTCTAGTGGCTCACCACCAAGTAAACTTAGACCCTCTACATAGTCATGATCTAAATCTTGTATTATTTCATCTACTGTATCTTGAGTAAATTCCTTACCATACTTAAAATTCCAAGCTATTTCGTTAAAACATCCTTTGCAATGGTGCCTACACCCACTTACAAATAAAGAAACTCTTACTCCCTCGCCATTTGCTATATCAATCTTTTTTATGTCTGCATAGTGCATAATCCCACGTCCTTCTTTGGTTTTATGTATTTTCATTTTGTTTAAAGATATATTATATTTATAAAATCATAATGTCAAACATATACTTCTTATGTTACTATAAATTTTTGTTGTTTATTTTAATAGTATTTGCTAATTTTTTTACAGATTTTAGAAATGCACTAATTTATAGTTTTTGTTGATTTATAAGCATTTTTAGATTTTTTTAATTTTTTCTTTTATTATTATTGTTCATACTAATGTTATAAAAGTCTATTTGTTTCGTTTTGTAAGTTATTGTTAAATTAACAAAAAAGAAATAGGTATAGTTGAAGTAATCCGTTAATTAGACTTTTAATCTAATAATTTAGGATTGCTTCATAGTTCATACCTATTTCTTTGGTCATAATTATGCTTTAATTATATCTTTAAGCAACTTTTTCAGTATAATTAATTACTGTAATTTCTGTAATTGCATTTCTTACTGAATTCACTAATCTTTCTAATTGCTGTGCAACTTCATTACTATATGAAACTTCTCCACATTGTTTACATACTTGTGATGGAACATTTTTAATAATAATAATACAATTATTTAATTCAACCATATATGTTGTTTTTTTGTCTTCCAAATCTCCTTTACACATTAAACAATTCATATTATTTTTTCTCCTTTCTCGTTTTTAAATCATCTTCCCACTTTATATTATCTGGATAATATGCTGTAATTATCCAAACTTCTATTTCATTTACTCCACACACCACATGAATAACTTTATTGTCTATAGTCATCCCAAATACTAAACAACTTGGATATGGATAATCATCTTTATATTCTTCTATAATTTCTCCATTTAATAGGGCATTCAAGACGTCCTTTTGCATTATGTTTCTTTGAAATAATCTACTTATAGCATGATTTGTCCATCTAACTTTTCCGCTATTAATTTTTTCTTTTATAATATCTATGCTTAAATTTTCCATAAGTACCTCTCTTTATATATATTATCATATTATTAATAAAATTTCCATATTCACAAAAAGTTTCATTTTAAATTATAAAATTAATATTCATAATTTTACTATGATAAATAAAAAAAATAGGTATAGTTGAAGTAATCTATCATTATTAGACCATTTTATCTAATAATTTAGGATTACTTCATAGTTCATACCTATTTTTCTTTATGTATTATTTCTTATTTACTTTCTTTTGTTTTTTAGTTAATACCACTGCATATCTTAATGTTATTGTTTCTAATCCTACCATCGCTACTAATACTATTATTAGCCCTATTGGTAGTGGAGCTCCTGTTTCTACACTTATGATTACATTTGCATTTGCTGTATTATCTTTATCATTGTTATCTACAAATCCTGGTACATTTCCTGTTTCTACTAATTTTACTTCATTAGTCTTCTCTCCCATGTTCTCTCCAGTTTGTTCCCAGTTTAATAATACTGTATATTCTTTTGTTTCTCCTGCTCCTATCTCTGGTATTACTTTTATTAGTTTTCCCTCTTGTTCTTCCCATGTTCCATCATTATTTGCTATTTTCATTCCTTCTGGAATATTTTCTTCTATTGTTGCGTTTCCGCTTACTTCTCCACTGTTTATTACTTTTATTTTATATTCTATTTGTACACTTGTATCTTCTGCTGCTTTTCTGTAGATTTCTACTTTTTCTAGTTTTCCATCACTTGGAGCTCTTCTTTCACCATTAACGGCTATTCCTGTTATTTCTTTTTCCACTCCTATATTAAATGGTTTAGCTTCATAATAATAATATAATTCTATTGTATTATTTACTACATCGTTTCCTTCTTCATCTTTTGTTATTTCTACTTTCATTTGTCCTTGTTCTTCTTGTGGTTTTTCGATTAATGTATAATACTCGAATTCTTTTTCTTGTGTTGTATATTCATCCTCTTTCTGTCCTTCAATTATTATTTGGCTATTTTGTAATTCTCCTGTTTCTGGATTTGTTTCTTCTAGTTCTTTCCCTGTTGCTTTTTCTACATAGTATACTATTACTTTTGCTGGTTGATTATAGTAATAATTTACTACTATTTTTTCTTCTGTCATTGTTCCTGTTGCGTTTGTTGGTAGCATACTATTTCCTTCTTCATCTGCTTCTATTAGCTTATAACTTAAGAACTCTTTTGCTTTTATGTCATATTCATCTCCTACATGTCCTTCGTGCAATGTTGGTTCTTCTATATCTTTTCCTGTTAAGATATCTATATGATGTTCTTCTACTCCGGCAGATTTCTTTGCATAGTAATATGTTACGATTGTTCTATTATTTGTTATGTTTCCTTCTTCATCTGTTTCTACTGTTAATGTTCCTTCTTTGTTTCCTTCTACTCTAATCATATCATAATTTTCAAAGGCTTTTTCTTCTGTAATATAATTGTCTCCTTCGTGTTTTGTTTCATCTACTACCTGTTCTGTTAATGGTTCATTTGTTAATACATTTACGTAGTTTACTTCTAACACTGCTTTCTTTATGTAATAGTAATTTACTGTTACAAGTTCTTCTCCCATTGTTCCTTCTGCATTTTCTGGAAGTTTGCTTTCTACTAAATCATATCCTTCAAATTTTTTGCTTGGTATGTTGTAGTCTTCTCCTACTTGTATTTCGTGAGTTTCTGTTTCTAATATTTTTCCTGTTTTATCATCTATGTGGTTTTCTATTAATCCTGTATATACTGCTTCATAGTAATATATTAGTGTCTGTTCTTCTTTTGTTAAATTAATTGTTGTCTTTTCTGGACTTTCTACTAATTTATATCCTATAAAGTCTTTTGAATTTGTTACAAATTCGTCTCCAACTAATCCTTCTTTTACTGTTGGTTTTTCTAGGTCTTTTACTATTTCTCCTGTCTCTGGATCTCTTTCCACATATCTTACTGTCGCTTTTGTATTTTGTAGATAATAGTATGTTACTGTTGTATCTGTTAAGGTCATTATTCCTTCTTTGTTACCACTATCTTCTACTAATGTATATGTTTTTCCGTCTTTTTCTATTGTTTCTTTTCTGTGTTCTGTATCTGTATTGTATACATCATCTACATGTCCTTCTATTTGCTCTTGTTCTGTTAATACTTGGTTGTTACTATCTTCTGTATCTTCATCTTTTTCTAAATAATTTATTATTACTTTTGCTGGTTTTAATCTGTAATAATATATTACTTCTTGTGCTTTTTCCTCGTTGTATTTTTCTATTGTTCCTGTAGCGTTTGCTGGTAATCTTTCTGCTACAAGTTCATATTTTTCATTTATGTTCTTTGCTTCTTCTGTTGTATATGGAGCTCCTTCTTTTCCTTCTATTAGTACATCTTGAATTTCTTGTCCTTTATCATTTGGAACTCTTGTTGTCGTAGTGCTTCCATCTGTATTCATTATGTAGTAATGTACTGTTACTTTTCCATATTTATTTGTATTTGTTATTGTTTTGTCTGTAACTACATTATCATAGTATTTTAATTCTCCTTCTGTCTTTTCTTCTTCTGTTAATGTATATACTATTTCTTGATTGTTACTATCATATTTTGGTAAGTTTCCGAATATATCATTCCATTTATTTGGATTTAAGCTATCTTGTGTTGTTGTACTTCCTGCTGTTCCTGGCTTGCTCATCTCTTTTGTATATTCGCTTCCATCACTTCCATGTAACTTGAACACTACTTTTGTTGGACGTTGTCCAAGTTTGTTTGAGTCATCTTCCCATACTTTACTTACTGGTATATTTACTGTAAATCCTGTTGTTGTAGTTAGATTTGCTGTTACTTCATCACTTGTCATTACTGGTGTTTCATATTCTATATGGCCTGTAACAATATTTTTAATGCTTACTGTATCTTGGCTTACATCTTTATATACCACTTTTATTGTCTTATTTATTGTTACTTCTTTTTCTTCTGTTAATTGTATATTTTCTACAGCTTCTTCCCATGTTATTGTTTTACTTGCCTCATCATATGTTCCTCCATCTAAGTCTTCTGCTATATTTGTTAGATTTGTATCTATCGCATATGGCAATGTATCTACTAATTTTACTGTTGCTCTTCCTGAATAATCTGTTATATGTGCTGTGTAATTTATATTATATGTTATCTCTTGATCTAAGCTTTCTATTGTTGTTGTTCCATTCTTAGTTATACTTTGTTCTTCTTTTGGCTCTACATATGTATGCTCTGGCTCTTCTGGTACTTTTTCATCTTCTCCATTTTGATTGATGTATGCTGTATTTTTTATCTTTGTTCCATCTATTTGTTTGTTTACTCTTACTTTAAATTCAACTACTTTTTCCTCACTTATTGGTACATTTAAAGTCATTCCATTTTGTAGATCTGTAGCTGTTTTGCTACTGTCTGCAACACTATCTATCTTTATTGAACCTTCTACAAATGTTGTTCCTGTTGGAATTGCATCTTTTACAATTACATCTCCTGCTCTTGTTCCATCATTTCTTACTCTTATTCTATATGTTATTTCGTCTCCTTCTCTTACTTTGTTTCCACTTGCTGGCTCTGATTCTTTATGTGCTGTTATATTTACTTTTGTTATATTTGTTGTTACTTCATTTGTTGGTTCATTATCTACTGTTGCTTGATTCTTTATTTCCTTGCTATATTGATTACTTGCTAATTCATCTACTTTTCCTGCAAATACTACATCTATACTTCCTTCTGCTGGTACTTCTACTGGTATTCCATTCTTTAAGTTTTGCTCTGTATATACTGTTCCTGTTTCTCCTACCTGTATTAAAGTATCATTATCAAATGTTATTCCTGATTGTAATGTATCTCTTACTGTTACTGTCTTTGCTAGATTTCCTTCATTTTTTATTCTTATTGTATATGTTACTTTTTCTCCTTCTATTGCCTCTGGTTTATCTACCAATTTCTCTGCACTTATTATTGCTTTATATATTGTACTTTCTTGGTTTCCTGTAACTTCTTCACTTGTCTTTTCTGGAGTTAATAACTTAATATTTCCTTTTACATTATTTGTTATCTTTTCCTGGTTCATATCTAGTCCTACATATACAACTTTGAATGTTTTTGTAACATTAACTGTTCCTTTTTCATTGTAACTATCTATATCTGATACATTCTCTGTCCATGTTATTGTTCTATCTGCACTGCTATATGTTCCTCCTGCTAAATCTGATTTTCCTTCATCTATTGCATATGGAAGTGTATCGACAATTGTTACTTCTGCATTTCCTATGTAGTCTATTATTTCTGCTCTATATGTTATTGTGTAACTCATCTCTTGATTTGTTACTGTTATTCTGTCTGTTCCTGTTTTGTTTATTATTTGATTTGTTATATTTGGTGTTTTTAATCTATAGTAGTATGTTACTACTATTTGTTCTTCTGTCATTTTTCCACTTGCATATGCTGGTGTTGCTACTAATTCATAGTTTTGTGGAATATCTGTTGCTACTTGTGTTGTATAGTCATCTCCCACTTCTCCATTTATTGTTACATCTTTACTTAATTGCTCTGTTGTATTTTCTTTATAGTGATGTACTAATACTGATGTTTCTATCTTTTTAAAGGTTACTACTACTTCTTTATTTTCTTGCATATTTGTAAATTTACTTAATATTACACTATGATTTGCTTCTTCTGTAAATGCTATTGGACTTCCATTTACCTTTATTGTATCTACTCTATATCCTTCATTTGGGCTTACTACAATATCTTTTGTATTTGTTTCTTCTTTTCCTACTGTTTCGTATACTGCTTCTCCTTCTCCGCTTATATTTCCTCCGACACCTTCTACTTTTGTTGTTATGTTATATGTTATCTTTATTAGTCCTGCATTTACATTTTCTTCTACTATTTCTGGTGATAATATTGAATCTAGTTTTGTTATCTCGTCTGTCTCGCTTGTTGTTGTATTAAATTTACTATTTATTTCTATATTATCTCCTACTTCTTTCTCTGTTAGATAATATGTATCTCCATATTCTACTTGTACTTTATATTTTGCTCTATCTAATCCTGTAAAATTATATTCTCCTTGTTCATTTGTTGTTGTACTTCCTACTTCTTGACTTGTTGTTGTATTCGTTAATTTTACAGTTATTCCAGCCATTCCTGCTTCATTATTATCTATTATTCCATTTTTATTTGCATCTTCCCAAACTTTTCCTTCTATTCTTCTATTTACTACTTGTGCTTCTACTATTCCTGTTTGCATCTGCTCTGAATCTGCATATACTTGTGCCATTGCATCATTCTTATATATATTTTCTGCTGCATTTCCACTTGTATTTAATGTTATTTCTAATTCTACTTTTGCTTTACCTTGTAACTCTCCTTTAATTGCCAATCCTGTTGCATTTTCATTTAATGTACTTCCTATTGCTTTTTCTGTCCATATACTATCTGTTCCTATTCCATCATCTTTTGCTGTTATATTTCTTACTTCTTCAGAATTTGTTGTATATAGCTTTAAGTTACTTGTTGCTTGTGATGCTCCATTTACTGTTTGTGTTACATTTACATTATTTAATGTATATGTTCCTGCAAAATTACTTCCTCTACTGTCTCCATTATATGGTAATATATCTAGTAATTGAAATTCTGGAACAGTTTCTTCTGTTTTATTTTCATATACTACCCTATATTTTATTTGTCCGTTTTTTTCTATTACTGGTGTTTCTACTTCTTTGTATAACCTATGGGTAGCTAAGTTTATTATACTTATTGTTTCGGTTGATGTTCTGTTGCTAATTTCACTATTACCTATTTTACTTATTCCATCTTGTCCTACTACCTCTGATACAATAAATGTTGCTGTATATTGCTGTCCATTTGCACTTTCATTATCTATATTAGCTTCAAATGTTATTGGCTCTATTGCTTGACCTGAAGTACAACCATATATATACCATGTTAATTGCTGTGTACCATCTTCATTATCTATTATATCTGGATCTCCATATTCTGAACTTCCTAATTTATATGTTAATCCCTGTGGTAATGTTACTTCTGCTTTTAATGTTATATCTGATATTTGATTTGATAAATTACTATTAGCATCTACCTTTGGCTCAACACTATATTTTACTGTATTTTCATTTTTTCCTAAATCATAATTTACTTTTTGGGTATCATTGTCATATATCGTATTTATACTTCCATGTAAATTCGAACCCGTTATTAAAACAGATTGTCCTGATCGATAACCATTATGTGTACCAACCTTAAGCTCTCCGTTTGTATCATATTCTGATTTTATATATATTGGATGGCTTGAATTTTTTCCATTATACATTTCCCAAGTAGCTTGTGGTTGATTTGCATCTATATATTCTAAACCATTCGTTATATCATATGTGTATTGTTGCTCACTCCAACTAAAGTCTATATTATCTTTCCAAATTTTTGCATCATTTACAGTTTGGTAAACTGTATTTAATTTTGCACTATCTTTAACACTTAATTTTATTCCATAATAATATAATGATCCTGGATATCCTGTAATATCTCTATTTTCAAATAAAACTCCTACACACGTATATCCTTCTGATTTTAATTCGTCGATACTCTGGAAATATATTAAATTTTCTTCTCGTGTATTCTGCATTTCTAAATCATTTTCCCAACCAGTTCTATCTGGTTTAGCTGCATATAATACATTTAAAGTTCCTTGTGTTGAATTACTAGCTAATGTAATTTTTTGCATGCCTGAATCATTTTTTGACCCTTCTATAGGTTCAAATGCTTCATCATCAAATTTCTGAAGAATATTTATAGCTTTTATATTATCATCATTTGAAGAACTTATACCTATCATTCCAACTATTACAATATCGTCACCCTCAAACACATATGATTCTCCCCCTGTAGCTGTTGGTGATAAATTTGTGCTACCACTTTCATTTATTGTAGAACTTGTAGCGGTCCTTGAATGTAAGAAATTTCCTTTATAATAGCTTCCTGGCGGATATAATGTAATAGAATCATTCAAAGAATTATCTGATGAATTCTTATCTTCTGTTACTCTGATATTTGAAACAGATGTCATTTCTAAATTAGATACATTTACTTTCATATTTATGCTTTCTGCTGCCCCAACTTCTTCTGGCATCTGCATTATTACTTGAAAATATCCTGCACTAAAACACCCTATATTTTTACCGTAAACTTCAGCTGATGTTGAACTCGTATCACAATTTTTTACTGGGAACTTAAAATTCTCCAAATCAAAATTATATCCACTTATTGTTATGTGATATACATTTTCACTATTAGAATCTTGAATTGCATTCCAATTTCCACCATCATAACAAGCGTCATCTGCTGTAGCACCTCCTGAATTATATGGAGCTGCAGCTCTAGCCATTCTAATCGCGGTACTATCGTTCCAATTCATATTATTACCGTTTTTGCCAGTATTAGTATTCATATTTTCTTTATAATCCCATAATACTGGCATATAGTTTTCTTGATTAGTTACATCTTCTGTTCCTATTAATTCATTAAAAGTCAAATCAAAAGTAATATCTCCACTAGGTAATTCTATTCCTTTTAATTCTTTATCTGGATTTTGATTATATAATTGAATTGTAATTCCATACCCTTGCATTCTTCCATATATACTAGAACTAGTTTTTTGCTCTACTTCATCTTTAGTTTCAAAATCAAAATATCCTTTTTTATTTATTGCTGTATTTCTTTTTAATTGCACATTATATGAAGGTGCAGCACTTGTAACTACTATACCTGAAGATATTTCTATTTTATCCTCATCATCGTTTCCAGATAAATAAAATTTAAATGAAGGACTTATTTCCATCCCGTTTGATGCATTATTTACACTTAATACAAACACTAAAGTCTGTTTTCCAGGTATTGTTTGATCATTTTCTGACATACTATATTGTCCAGTTAAGGTTCTTCCATCTGTACTTACATTTCCATTTTCTAACCAATTCATACTATCTAAGTCCCATTTCATGACATTAGCACAATTTTCTGGTAAACTAGCTTCTACATTAATAATTCCACCTGCCAAGCTACTTTCTGCAACACCTTCTTTTAATGCCATTGTTAAATCTACTGTCCATGTTACTTGGTCAAATGAACGGACTATATTGTTATCTTCTGAACTATCATTTCCTGGTTCATCATCTGCATCCCATGGTCCTGTTCCTGTCTTTGTTTGAATTATCTGTGCAGAAGATATATATCCTTTATCTCCATTTACTACTCCTGCATTTGCATTCAAATTCTCTTTTCCAGATAAATTAAACACATTACTTTTAGTTGCAACAGCACATATTATTGCAACTAAAACTGCTATAACTGCCAAAACAGCAATTAGTATTTTTTTGTTAAAACTTATCTTTTTTTCTTTTTCTCCGCTCATGCTGATTTCTCCTTAAATTAATAAACTTTATATTAATTTTAAATACTTATATTTAATAAGTAAACCCACTGATTTGACCCTCATTTAGTATCGTACGACCACTTCTTACGCATCATAAATATTCACATTTTTTGCATGCTTTTTACATTTTCTTATCTTTTTTGCACTAAAATTTATATTCTATTGTCACATTTTATTTAAACACTGTTTCCGTATATTTATTGGATTTTATTATTAAGCATACAAAACAGGTGGAAAACTATTTCCTTTATTTATAGTTTTCCACCTGTTCAACTAAAAATATTTTACTTAAAACGTGAATCGGGATTTATAGGAACGTCCCAAAATCCCGATTTCTCACCTCTATGCTTGTTCTACATCAGCAAAGATCTTATCAAATTCGTCTCCATCGATTTTTTCTTTTTCTAATAATACTTTAGCAACTGCATGTAATTTGTCTACATGTTCACTTAAAATATTAATAGCTTTTTCATATCCTGCATCAACAATCTTTTTAACTTCTTCGTCTATGATTGCTGCTGTTTCTTCAGAATATTCTTTAGCATGTGCTAAATCTCTTCCTAGGAATACTTCTTCTTGATCTGCACCAAAAGTAATTGTTCCTAATCTTTCACTCATACCATATTTTGTTACCATTGCTCTAGAAATCGCTGTTGCTCTTTCTATATCATTGCTTGCACCTGTAGAGATATCATCTAAAATCAATTTTTCAGCAACTCTTCCACCTAATAATGAAACAATGCTCTCTTCCATTTCTGTTTTTGATCTAAATGATTTATCTTCTGCTGGTCTATACATTGTATAACCACCAGCCATTCCTCTTGGTACTATAGATATTTGATGAACTTTATCTTGAGTTGGTAAATATCTACTTACTACTGCGTGACCAGCTTCGTGGTAAGCAACTAATTTATTTTCTTTTTCGCTTCTTACTTTTGTTTTCTTTTCTGGTCCCATTGTAACTTTTACCATTGCATCTTCAATTTCTTTCATTCCGATACAATCTAAATTTCTTCTAGCTGCAAGTAATGCTGCTTCATTTAAGATATTCTCTAAGTCTGCACCTGCAAAACCTGAAGTATTTTTAGCTACTGTTTTTAAATCTACATCTTCTGCTAATTTTTTCTTTCTAGCATGAACTTCTAATATTTGCTCTCTTGCTTTTACATCTGGAGCAGATACAACAATTTGTCTATCAAATCTTCCTGGTCTTAGTAAAGCTTTATCTAGTACATCTGGTCTATTTGTTGCAGCAAGTACTATAACACCTTCATTTGTTCCAAAACCGTCCATCTCAACTAAAAGTTGATTTAATGTTTGTTCTCTTTCATCATGTCCTCCACCAAGGCCTGCACCTCTTTGACGACCTACTGCATCAATTTCATCTATGAATATAATAGATGGAGCATTTTTCTTAGCTTGTTCGAACAAGTCTCTAACTCTTGATGCACCAACACCAACAAACATTTCTACGAATTCAGAACCACTTATACTAAAAAATGGTACCCCTGCTTCACCAGCAACTGCTTTAGCAAGTAATGTTTTACCAGTACCTGGTTGACCAACTAATAAAACACCTTTTGGTATTCTTGCTCCCATATCTGTAAATTTCTTTGGAGTTTTTAAGAATTCAACTATTTCTTCTAATTCTTCTTTTTCTTCATCAACACCTGCTACATCATTAAATGTAACTTTTGTTTTTTCTGCACCATTTGTCATTCTAGCTCTACTCTTGCCAAATGACATTGTTTTATTTCCACCTTGGTTTCCTGGATTAATTAACAATAAACCAAATAATAAAACAATTACTATTATTCCGAATGGTATTATTAGATAAAGACCCTTCATAAATACAGATTCTGGTCTTTCTGTTAAAGTATAGCTATTTGTTTTTAATATTTCTTGTGCATATGTCATAAAACTATTAATATCTGGAATATTTACTTCTTTTGGTACAGAATCACCTTCTAATTCTACTAGAGCTTTTTCTCCACCATCTTGAATTTCTATACTTGTAACTGTTCCTTTTTCCATATCAGCTAATAAATCTGAATATGCAAGTTTGTTACTTGAATTGTCCATTATTGACGAAATTAATACTATAAATATAATTAAAAATATTAACCATACCGCCAATGATTTAATCCCGTTCTTCAATTCATTTTCCTCCTATCTGCTTTTAATGACTTTCATTTTTTTATTAAGTTTAAATTGCTATAAGCATATATACCATATAAATTAATTGATTTCAACCTATTTTTTGTGTCTTTTGTGTGTCAGCTTATTATACCTTACGGATATTAATATGTATGTGATATAATAATTTTTCCTTTGTTTACAAAAACTTTTACATTCTTATTTGGTGTTAAATATTTATTACCTATATTGCGCTCGCATAATTTTATAATATCTTCTATATGAATTTTTTCGATATTTTTGCTTGTTCCAAATATCCTACTAATTGAAAGCAATAATATTCTCTTCTTAATTATAGTATCTTGCTTATTAAACTCTTTTAAATCTAAAATCACTTTTTCCTTAGTTTCTTCTATTTTTATTTGACTATATATATTATTTACAATTTTTTCTAAATAATTCTGTTCTTCTGTTACTATTTCTGATAAATTATTAATTCCTTTTATTATATTAGGATTAAATTCCTTTTTTATAAATGGTATTAATATATTTCTTACTTTATTTCTTGTATATGTATTGTCATTATTGCTTTCATCAAATTTTGGCTCTAGTTTATTTATACTACAATATTCCTCTATATCTTTTCTTTCTGTCTCTATTAAAGGTCTTATATATTTATTGTCTCTTTTAGGCTCTATTCCTTTTAGCCCTAAACTTCCAGCTCCTCTAATTATATTCATTAAAACTGTTTCTACTTTATCATTCATATTATGTGCTATTGCTATTTTGTTAAAACGTGTTTCTTTTAAAACCTCATCAAAAAAGGCATATCTTACTTTTCTACCTTCTTCTTCTAGACCTATTTTATCTTGTTTTGCAAGCTTAGTTACATCTTCGTACTTTATATATATCTTTATATTATATTTCTCACAGTATTTTTTTATGTATTCAGTTTCTTCTCCGGCTTCTTTACGTATTCCATGGTTTACATGTGCCACAGCAATTTCTATTTTTAGTTTTTCTTTTAGTTTATTTAAAATATCTAATAAACACATAGAATCTGGACCTCCAGATACCGCAATAAGTACCTTATCCCCAGATTCTATTAATTTATATTTTTTTATGGTTTTTAAAATTTTATCTTCCATTTTACCGTCCTTTTTATAACTTATCTCTTATTCTCTATATCTTTCCATATTAGCAAATTTTGTGTAATTTCCAAGCCATACTAGTTTTACTGTTCCTGTTGAACCAGCTCTGTGTTTTGCCACGATAACTTCGGCAAGTCCCTTATCTTCGCTATCTTCATTATAGTAATCATCTCTATATAAGAACATTACTATGTCGGCATCTTGCTCTATTGCTCCAGATTCACGAAGGTCAGAAAGCATAGGTCTATGGTCTGGTCTTTGTTCTGGTGCTCTTGATAGCTGTGATAGTGCTATTACTGGTACATTTATTTCTTTTGCCAATATTTTTAAAGATCTACTTATTTCTGAGATTTCTTGTTCTCTACTTCCTTGTGCTCTTTTTGAAGAACCTTGTACTAGTTGCAAATAGTCTATTACTACTAATCCAATATTTTTTTCTAATTTAAGTTTCCTACATTTTGCTCTTATCTCATTTATAGAAATACCAGGGGTATCGTCTATATAAATAGGTGCTTCTGATAAATCTCCCATTGTATCTGCAAGTTTTATCCAATCATCATCATCTATCTTTCCTGTTCTTACTTTATTACTATCTACCATCGCTTCACTACACAAAATTCTGTTAACCATTTGCTCTTTTGACATCTCGAGACTAAATAGTACTGCCGGTACTTTTGCTTTTAGTGCTGCGTTTGTAGCAATATTTAGCGCAAATGCAGATTTACCCATAGCTGGTCTTGCTGCAATAAGGATTAAATCCGAATTATGAAGACCTGCTGTTTTATAGTCTAAATCTATAAAGCCTGTAGGTACACCAGTTATATGTTGTTTTTGATTATATAATTGTTCTAATTCTGTAAATGCATCTATTAATACATCCTTTATTGGACTATAGCTTTTTTGGTCTTTATCTTGCATAATGTTGAAAATTTTCTTTTCTGCACTATTCATAATGTCATCTATATTTTCGGTTGGATCATACCCTTGCTCTATAATTTCATTTGCTGCTTTTATTAATCTTCTTAGTTCTGATTTTTCTTTTACAATACTTATATATTTCTCTACATTGGCTGTTGTAGGCACTTTTTCTGGTAATCCTACAATATATTCCAACCCCCCTATTTTATCGAACATGCCCATGGATGTTAATTCTGCTTTTAGTGTTATTATATCTATTGGTTCTGACCTATTATATAAATTTAATATTGCTTCATATATTGTTTTATTATCTTCCCTATAGAAATCTTCTTCTTTAAGAACTTCTATAGCTGATATTACAGCGTCCCTATCTGTTAACATACTACCTATAACAGCTTGTTCTGCTTCTACATCATTTGGTGGAATTTTTCCTAGCTCCATTTTATGCCTCCTAGTTAATTTTGCTAATTTATATTACTATTCTGGAATTACGTCTATTTTTATTTCGCCCATAACACCTTCATATAGTTTTACATTAACTTTTGTAACACCAAGAGTTTTTATACTTTCTTTTAAGTCAATTTTCTTTTTGTCTATATTTATTTTGTATTCTTTATTTAGTACATCTGCTATATCCTTAGCTGTTACACCACCAAATACTTTACCGTTTTCTCCTGTTTTTATTTTTAGTTTTGGACAAATTGTTTTTAATTTCTCTGCAATTTGCTTTGCTTCGTCTTTTTCTACTGCTTTTTTATGGCTTGCAGAATCTTGTTTACCCTTTAATTTTGCCATATTTTCTGCATTTGCTTCTACCGCTAATTTTTTAGGAAATAGAAAATTTCTTGCATATCCGTCACTTGCATTTATTACCTCATCTTTTTTTCCTACACCCTTTATATTGTCTAATAAAATCACTTTCATTTTCTATTCCTCCTCTATTAATTTTCCATAGCATTATTAATCGCTTTTGGCTTTTTACATTTTACACTATTTGCCAGTTTTTTTCAAGCTTAAAAATGAACCTATTTAGGCAAAATAGGTTCATTTTCTACTTAATTATTTTATTTTTATATTGCATATTTCTTTATAATGAATATTCCTGCTGTTAATACTACTACAGCAAGTGCTGCTACACCAATATAAAGGACTGTATCTCCTAGTGCTACTGTAAGTATTACTGGTGCATCATCTATATCATCTTCTCCATCTTTAAAGTTATCTGGGGTTGAATCTATATCTGGTAAATCATATTCATTATAATCTTGGCTTATTTCTGCTATATTTGTTTTTAAGCCCATATTATCTTGTCCATTTATCCATGTTAAGATAAGTGATACTGTTGCACTTTCTCCTGGTTGTAATAATGTATTTTCTAGTAATTTTGTTGCAACTCTTTCTCTTCCATCTAAAGGTTCCCTTGTATACCAATCTGGATTGTCTTCCCCAACAAATCTTAATCCTTCTGGTATATAATCTGTTATTTCTGTTGCATATCCTGCAACTTCACCTTCGTTTGTTATTTTAATTTGGAATTCGAATTTTACTGTTACATTGTTTATATCTTGTCTTCCTAAATCTACTTTTGCTGGTGGCTCTGGATCTTCGTCACCAGTATGGCCTGTTTCTGTTACTGTCTGTGAACCATCTTCGTTTGTAACGATTGCTTTACTTACCCATTTCTTTAATGCTAAATCAAATATCTTTGGTTCGTTTGCTACTGTTATTGTAACAACACCATCTTGTATTTGAACTGCATTTTCGTCATATCCTTCTAATTCTGCATCTGTTGCTGTATAGCTACCATTTAATAAGTCTTTTGTTACATTTAATACTAATGGTTCTTCTAATAATATTTTATATGGTTCTGGAGCTTTTGTTTCTTTAATTGTAATCGTGTCTACTCCAGGGTTAGTTATTTCAATATCTGCTATGTTGATTTCTCCGTTTTCATCTGTTGTATAGTTCTGAGTTCCTGTAGGAGTTGTAATTTCGAATTCTACACCTTGTAATTTCTTAGTTGCATCATTTGAATCTACTTTTACTAATTTAAAACTATATTTTCCACTTACTGTAAAGAATACTTCATTATTATCTGAGAATTCTTGTGGAGTTCTTTCTATTACTACTAATGGCTGTACAGTATTATTTGTAGAATTTGTCCAGTATGTAGCTGTTGTTGTTGTATATGTTCCATTCATACTAAATCTAACACCATCTATAGTGTCTGCAACTACTGTATCAGCAGAAATTTGTAAGTAGAAAGTTTGTCCTACTAAATCTGTAATAGTTTTATCTGTTATATCTGCTTTATTTGAATCTAATAATGTATATTTTCCTGTTAAATCGTTTCCGTTTCTATCTGTAACTGTAACATTTAATGTATATGGAGTGTCATTATTCTTATTAATTTTATATGGTCCTATAATATAATCTTCACCTTCTGCCGTTACCGCTGGTGTTGTTTGGTCTAAACTTAATGGCGCTTCATTTGCATTTGAAGTTTCTGTGGCAGATTTAGCATTTGTTACTAGGTATTTAAATAATTTTTCCATTTGATCAAACCTAGTTTGATTTTTATCTTCTATTGCTCTATAGTCTTCTGTTGCACCATCACTTGCTTTTTTAGCTTCTAATACAACTTGTAAAGATGGCTCTCCTGCAAAATCTGTATGATACACAGAATCTTCTTTATTTGTAAAATACCATATTGCTAATTGTTGTATTACATCTAAATCATCATCTGTTAATTCTATTGTTCCTGATATACCTGCGTTAGCTAATAATGTTGCTTTATCTTGCGTAGCTGTTTCTGCAGATTGTATATATGCATGGTTTAATAACCAAATAATTGAATTATAATCTTCTTCTGCAACTGGTAATGTTGGCATAGATGATTTATTCTTAAAATCGTATGATGTATCATATTCTTGTCTAAATACACCTGGACTTGATGTATAAAATCCTTGTTCTGCTTTTAAGCAGTATATTGCTTTATCATAATCTATAGTTTGTCCATTATATGTAACAATTTTCCATACATATTTATCTGAAACTTTATATGCATATTGTGCTCCATCTTCTCTTGCTTTCCTATATTCTTGCAATCCAAATTCCATTGTTGTTGCTTTAACACTTGTTGCGAAAAGACTTAAAGCCATAGCACATATTAAACAAAAAACAGCTAATATTGTTAATCTACTTTTTTTCATACTCCATATCCTTTCTATCTTAAGTTTCCCTAGTTTTTATTATACTAATTATAAATTTTATAGTCAACAAAATTCACATAATTATTTCGTTTTTTGTCTTTTTTTTACCCAGTTCCGTTAGTTTTTCTTGCTTCTTCTCTTTTCTTTGATAATTCTGCCATTTTTTCTTTTAATTCTTGTTGCTTTGCTAAAGCTTCTCTTAACTCGCGTCTTTCTTTAGCAGCTTTAATTAATACATCCTTCCTAAAGTTTTCATATTCTATACTCTTATCTACTTCTCTTTTATATATTCTTAATTGGATAATTATACCTATAAACTCAACGGCTACTATTCCTCCAAGAATTCCCAATATTAATCTTATGTTCATTTAGTACCTCTCTTTTTTTCATTTGATACTATTATAATTATTTTTTTAAAATGTATCAATATTTTTATATACTTTTATTCGCTAATTCTTTTTCTAGTTAGTATTTTTTTATTGAGTTCATAATAAATACCTTTCAGTTTAAAATTATGTTTTTTAACTACTGTTTTAATACTTTATTTACATTTTTATAACATTTTTTATATTCATGTTGTATTGTATTAATTTTTATAATAAAATACTTATGCGGAGGGATTTTTTATGAAACTAAAAAAAGTATTTATCATTATAGTAATAATATTAATTTTAATACTACTAGGATTTGGAATATATTCACTATATAAATATTTAACTCCTGTAACTGTTACATCAAGTAATAATGAATTTAGCATTCAAATACCTGGTAAAGTAGATTTTAAAGAAGCTGCATCAGGTTCTTCAGAATATGTACTAGACCTTTATTCTTTAAAAGACCAGATGATGTTATACAGCACAATTATTGATAATGTAGATAATAATATAAGTTTAGAAGAAGCTATTACTTCTGAAAAAGATAATGTTTCAAACGCAAGAGAAAATTCAAGAGATATATCCGATGTTATCAAAATGGACGTACCTAATTGCGAAGCATATAAATATACTTTCACATACTACGATTCAAGTTTAGAAACAGATCTTCATTCTAATGTAGTATGGATAAAAACAGATAAGCATATTTATATTTTAGATTTCGAAGTTATTTTAGAAAACAAAGATAAATATGAACCTATTTTTGATCAAATAACAACTTCTTTTAAAGAAAACAATTAATATTAATAAACGGATACAAAATTGTACCCGTTTATTTTTTTGCTTTTTTAATTCTTGAATTCGTAAAACTTACTTTTATTCTTCTAATCTTAAGTATCTCAAATTAAATCATTATAGCAATTATTCCCAAAATAAATCCTAAAATATTGCCTATAGCATTCATTCTTCCCTTGTACATATTATTAGCTTCTGGTGTTAATTCGCCAGAAACTATATATAGCATTGCTCCTGCCGCAAAGCTTAATGATGCTGCTATTATACTTTCCGATATTCCACCAACTATATGCCCTACTAATGCTCCTATACCTGTGCTTATTCCTGACATAATCACATAGAATATTACTTTTCTTTTGCTCATTCCTCCCTTTTTCATTGGTACTGCCATACTAATTCCTTCTGGCACATCATGTATTGCAATTACTATAGCTAATGATAATCCTAAATTTATAGAAGCCTGAAATCCTGTTCCTATCGCTAGTCCTTCTGGTATATTGTGAAGCGCTAAACCAATACTTATTATTATTCCTGTCCTTAATAAACTGTTCATTCCTTTTTTATCGCTAAATTTTTCTTTTACAAGTGTATCGCAAATTATCATTGTAAGTATTCCTAATAATATACCTAGTAAAATTACCGCTAAATTTGCTATCTCCATTGCTTCTGGTAGTAAGTCAAAACATATAATCGCCATCATTAAGCCTGATGCAAAAGACAATATAAATCCCAAAAATTTATTTGAATTGCTTTTTAAATTAACTCCAATTAGTCCTCCAATTGTCGTTCCAAATGTTCCAAAAAATATTCCTATCAAAAACGTTTTTATTAGCTCAGTAATATGTATCACTCCCATACATTTTTTGTTTTATATATATTCGAAATTTGATATTATATTACAGAAAAAAAAAAGAGTAGGTTTTCCCTACTCATTATTCTTCATTTCCTTTAAGCTTTTCTGCCATATGTGCAGCAGTTAAACTATCTATCATATTATCTAAGTTTCCATTTAAGAAATCTTCCATTTGGAATATACTTAATCCTATTCTATGGTCTGTTATTCTTCCTTGTGGGTAGTTATATGTCCTTATTTTTTCGCTTCTATCTCCACTTCCTATTTGTGATTTTCTTTCATTTGCAAGTGCATTATCTTGTTTTGTTTTTTCTATTTCATAAAGCCTAGAACGTAATAATTTCATTGCATATTCCCTGTTCTGTAATTGTGATCTTTCTGTTTGGCATTCTGCCACAATTCCTGTTGGAACGTGGATAAGTCTTACTGCTGAAGATGTTTTATTAACATGTTGTCCTCCTGCTCCTGATGCTCTAAATACTTCCATCTTTATGTCTGCAGGATTTATCTCTATTTCTACATCTTCTACTACTGGAAGTACTGCAACTGTTGCTGTTGATGTATGAATTCTTCCACTACTTTCTGTATCTGGAACTCTTTGTACTCTGTGTACTCCACTTTCGTATTTTAACCTACTATATGCTCCTTTTCCAGTAATCATAAAAGATATTTCTTTATATCCACCAAGTTCTGTTGCATTTTCGTTTAATATTTCTAATTTCCAATGTTTTCTTTCTGCATACATATTATACATCCTAAACAATGTACCAGCAAATAACGCTGCTTCTTCTCCACCTGCACCGGCTCTTATTTCGCATATAATGTTTTTATCATCATCTTTATCCTTTGGAATTAATAACATTTTTAATTCCTCTTCTAATTTTGGTAATTGCTCTTTTGCTGAATAATAATCTGCTTCTGCTAATTCTTTTAATTCTTTATCTGCCATCATTTCTTTGGCATCTTCCATCTGTTTTTCTACTTTTTTGTATTCTCTATATTTTTCTACAACATCTGTAATCTCTGCATGCTCTTTTACATATTTTTGCCATTCATTATGATTGCTAATTACTTCTGGATCACTTATTAATTTTGTTAATTCTTCATATCTCTTTTCTACTGCATCTAATTTTTGAAACATAATTCTCTCCTCTTTTTATAAACTCTGTATAATATTATACACAATTTTTCCAGTTTTTGCAATAAGGAGTTCCGGGATTTGGGGACGTTCTTTTTTTCCCTTTTTTTGAAAACTCCTTCTTAGCATTAACATAGTTCAATTTTACAAAAGCTTCAGATTTTTTCCGTAAAAAAAGCGTGCTAAAAATCCCAGTTAAACCGAGATTTTTAGCACCGTTCCTTTATCCTTATGCATTCCAAAATGCTTTATATGCTTGATATGCAGAATATACATCATATTTACTTGCTACTTCATATGGTGAATGCATACATAAAATTGGTATACCACAGTCTATAACATCTATTCCTTTGTTTGCTAGAATATATGCTATAGTTCCTCCACCACCTACATCTACTTTTCCTAATTCTGTTATTTGATATTTTATATTATTATCATCAAATATTTTTCTTACTTCTGCTAGATATTCTGCATTTGCATCAGATGCTTCGTATTTTCCACCAGAACCTGTGTATTTATTTATTCCTACACCATAACCCATATATGCAGCATTAAGTCTGTCTGAAACATTTGCATAAATAGGATCTAAGCAAGCATCTACGTCTGCTGAAAGCATTTTTGAATTGCAGAATACTTTTTCTAATAAATTAACTTTATTTTCTCCTGTTTTATTTAATAGGTATGTTATGAATGTATCAAATGCATGTGATTCCATTCCTGTATTTCCAACACTGCCTATTTCTTCTTTGTCTGCTATAATGCATACTGCTGTTCTTTTAATATTATTTAATTCCATCATTGCTGTTAATGATGTATATACACTTACTTTATCATCTTGTCCATAAGCTGCTACCATGCTTTCGTCAAAGCCTTGTGTTCTTGCTTTATATGCAGGTACTAATTCTAATTCTGCGCTTGATAAATCCTCTTCTACTATTCCGTATTTTTTGTTTAATATAGCTAGAATATTTAGTTTTACTCTCTCTGGAATTTCTTCGTCAAAAGGCATACTTCCAATTAAAAGATTTAAATCTTCTCCCTTTATTGCTTCTTTTAATTTTAAGTTTTCTTGCTCTTTTGCTAAATGTGGTAATAAATCTGTTACTGTAAAGATTGGATCTTTATCATCTTCACCAATTCTTACTTCTACTTTCTCACCATTTCCTTTTACTATTACACCATGAATGCTAAGCGGAATGGTTGTCCATTGGTATTTCTTTATTCCTCCATAATAGTGAGTTTTAAAATATACTAGTTCTTGATCTTCATATAATGGATTTGGTTTTAAGTCTAATCTTGGAGAATCTGCATGTGATCCAATTATATTTAGTCCACTTTCTAGTTTGTCTTCTCCAATAACTGCAAGATACATACTTTTCTCTTTATTAATGTAGTATACTTTATCTCCTACAGATAGGTTTTCTACCTCGTTTATATCTTTAAATCCATTTGCTTTTGCTATTTCTACAGAACTCTTAACTATTTCTCTTTCTGTTTTTGAGTTGTTTAAAAATTCCATATATCTTTCGTTATATTCGAAGATTTCTTTTTTTAATTCATCAGAAATTTTAAACCAACCATTTACTCTTTTTTTGAATAGCTTGTCTTTTAGTTCTTCTCCATATGTCATATATATCTACTCCCTTTCTTTTTTTGTATATTCTATCATTAAATATTATAAATGTCCAAATTTTCCGTACGACATTTTTCGAGATTAAATTAAGGAATTTAGGGACGGTGTTGAAATCCCGGTATAACCCCAAAAACACTCTTAAGAGAAATCGCGCCAAAAAACAGGGATTTAAGGAACGTCCCCGAATCCCGACAAAAAAATAGGGATTTGGGAAGCTTCCCCCCAAATCCTTTTAAGGTTGTTAATCTATTTTTTTAGAACTTTTCTCTTTATTAAGAAAATTCCTACTCCAAATACTCCGATAATTGCTATTCCTATTAGAATATATTTTATTGCGTCTGCTGCACCAAATGGTGGAACTATAGCAATTCTTTCTGATTGTGCTGTATCTGGTTCTCCTATATTATAGTTACCAGGTATTGAAACTATATCTGCATTATAAGTTCTTCTACCATTTGTTGTAATAGTTTCTACAACTTCTGCAGTATTCTCATATTCTGTATCATCAGTTGTACTTCCATCTGAAGCAACTACTTTAGTTAAGAATACTGTTGCTGTTGGTGTTTCAGATTGTTTACCTGCTTTATCCTTAGCCTTTTCAGGTACTAATGGATCTGCTTGTACTATAGGGTTATCAGTTGTTGAAACAATTACTTTTTGTAATCCGTTAAATGCATTTTCATCTACTGCTTTAATATATGGATCATCACCAGATGTTAGTTGTGTTTTATCTGTTATTTCTTGCCATCCAGAATTTTTACTCATATCAAATGATAAATTATTAGATATATAGTCAACTACAACTGCTGGGTCTAATGTTACTATGTTGTTTACATCTGTTATAACACCTGTGTTGTAATATGTTTCATCTTTGTAATCTGTCTCCCCTGTATTTATTACTTTTATATTAAATGTTAATTCTAATGTTGCACCATGTAGTAAGTTTTCATCAACAGTAGCTTGAACTAGTCCTCTTTTCTCTCTTGTGTTAGATTTCCATGTTAAGTTTGGTACAGATTGATTTGCATCAAATATTGTTTGACCATCACCTGCTGTTGATAATTTTAATTTTGAAACTGTTTTTTCTACGTATATATCTGAACGTGGTCTTTCTATAATACCTAAATCTATATTTCTTACTGTATATTCTGTTTTTTCTTGACCAACATATTCAATTTCCATACTCATTTGAGCTGTATTCGCATTCATATTTGTTTTATCTGCTAAAGTTCTTAATGTTGCTTCATCTGTTTGGGCTGTAGAATTTAATACTGTTGCATTTGTATATTTTAAGTCTTCACTGTATTTATTAACTTCTTCCCTTCTTGTCTGGTCATCTTTAGCATCATTTATTTTTGTATCTATATTATTGTTATACCAATATGCGTCTGAATAGTTAGCTTCTTGATATATTGTAGATTTATAGTCTTGACCTGTATACATTTCGTTATTTGGCTGTACTGCTATTAAAGATTCATAATCACCATATGTAAATTTAATAGTGTAATCACCAGGAATATAATCTGTAAATTCATATGCACCTTGGTCATTAGTTCTTGTTTCTTTTACTTCTACATCTCCGTTTGTACAAATTAATTGTACTTTAACTTGGTTTACTAAATTATCTCCATCTTCGTATGCACCATCACCAATTCTTTCGTTATCATTTTCTAGCTTTTCTGTTAATGCTGCATCTTCAAATACTGTACCTGTTAATCTTCTCTTGTTTGTATCATCAACTATTAGTTTTAATCCAGGTGCTGCATCTGCATCATCTTCAAATACTGCCATACTTTGTTTTGTTTTTTGCTCTCCATCTAAAGCTTGGTATTCATCTGTCTTAGAGTATGCCACAAATTCTTGTACTGCTGAATCTGTTGGATTTAAGTTAGCTGGTGTAGAATCTATATCAATTAATCCTGCATTTTCGCCTGCATTTGTTATTAATTGACCATTTAAGTCTTTTCTGTCTTCTCTATATGTATTTCTATATCCTGATATTTGTGCAAAGTTTTCTTTAGTAGATTGTTTTTCTTCTAATAATGCTCTTAAAGCATCATTTGTTACTTTATATTCTACAAATATCCATTTCTTATCATCAATTCCTTGGTTAGCTAAAGCTGTTGTATGCATTGTATGATATGTTTTGCCAGATCCAGATATGTCTGATTGTTGTTCCCAAGTAATCTCTTGTTCATTCTCATCATATGATCTTACATATTCATAAGAAGTATCATAGTAATCACTTAAGTCTGTTACATATCCTGTAATCTTACCAACTGATTGATTTTTTAATTGAATCTTATAAGTTACATATACTTGTAATTTATCTGCGTCTTGATCATATTGTGCTGCTGCTTTATATTGTAAATCTGAACTTCTAATTGCTCTGTTATAGTCTGGTATATCTGTACCTCTAATATCTACCTCTAAGTCTTGTTCTCCTCCTGGGTAGTCATATGTATGTGATTTACCATTAATATTTAAATCAACTTTTACTAAATCTTTTCTTAAGTTCATATCGAATTGTTCTCTATCTTTAATACCAAAGTTGATATTTAATAATTCTTCCTGAGAGTTTGATACTCCATAATATTTTAGTTCTTCCATTCCATTAGGTCCTGTATATGCATAAATATCAAATGCTGCATTTGTAGTATCATTTCTGTCTGGTACTGTATGTGTACTATCTACTGGTGTAAATTTATTGTTAAAGTTTTGTCTATTTTGTTTACCATCTGTTGCATAAGATCTTTCTGCTATAGTTGTTGGTCCTAATGTTCCAGCAGTATCAATTATTTTACTTACTCTTTGATATGTTGTTGGTTCATATATTTGTCCATTATATTTAAATCTTACATAATATTGCTTAGATGCTGGTTGGTCTTTAAATTCATAGTACCCATCCTTATCTGTTGTTGTCTTAGCAATTTCCGTTCCTGTGCTATCAAATAATGTTACTTCTATTCCTTCTAGCATTTCGTCTCCAGTACTTATAATACCATCTTCTGTACCATCTTTATTTGCTACATTATCTTTAAATACTTTACCAGCTAAGTCAATTGTTAATTCTATTTCTGGGCTGTCATCATCCGTTGTTTGTGGTCCACCTGTATAGTTTATTGTTACTAAACGTTGTACTGTACGTCCACTCATTGTTTTGTGAGCATCATCTGGTTCATAATATGTATATGTACCACTTGCTTCTTCATATTTATAATCTGCTACTAGTTTAACTTTAGAAGCTTTACCTGCATCTGCTTGTGATAGTAATACATAGAATTCTTCACCAGAATCTATATCTGATACATTACCGGTATATCCTCCAAAATTTACTCTGCTAACTTCTATTTCTGTTCCGATATCTGTTTTTAGATATAATCTAGAAATTCCAGAATAAGCACTTTTATAGAAAGATAATTTGAATGGTCCTAATTTAAATACTCCATCTTCTGAACTTTGTAATGTTGCATTTGTTTCTTCAAATGTTACATTTTTTCCTGATGCTTGTAATTTGTTATAGTAATCGTTAAATCCTGCTATTTTATTATATTGTACTAACGCATCATCATAATCTTGCTCCCAATGTGGTGAAGTTATGTTATCTGATATATCTGACATCCATATTAAATTCTGTCTAGAGTATATGCTAGAACATTGTCTTAATGCATACGCTAAACCTGCTGACATATTATGTGTATCTTTACTATAGAATGTTAATCTCCAAGAACTCCATAATGATCCTCCTGCTTGCGAACAATATACTTCGGTTGCTCTACCATCTATATTTGTAACAAAAGGAGGTGCCCCATTTGTTACATTATATTGGTAAACAAATGAACTAGCTTGTGAAATTGGTGAAAGATATGCTAATACTGCTATCATTGGTATAAGTATTGCTGTTATTATTAATGCTAATAATTTAAATCTTCTCATATTTCTCTTCCTCCTTTCTTACACTTTTAATACTTTTTTATTTATTATATAAGCTCCACATGCTGCTATTGCTAATATTGTTAGTGTTAATACTACATATGTTACAGGTCCACCCGTTTTAATACCTATAATTACGTTTGCTGAAGAATTTGTATCATCTTCTGTTGATTTTTCATCTAATAAACCTTGGTCATTATATGTTTCTGTAATTTCTGCTTTGTTTGTTACTGTTCCTGTTCCGTTTTCATCCATCTTTTTAGTTAAGATTAATTTAACTTCTTTAGATTCACCTGGATTTATTATTTCGTTTTCTAATGCTGTACAAACTACTGTATCTCCAGAAGCATACCAATCTCCATTTAAGTTAGAACTAAATTCTAATTCGCTTGGTAAGTAGTCAACTATCTTTTTAGCATATCCAGCTACATTACCATTGTTTGTAATTGTCATTGTGTACTCTATTACTAGATTTGTACTATTTATACGTTTTCCATCAACTTCAATTTTTCCTAATTTCTTGTTGTCAAATTCTACAGATTTTGTTGTTTTTCCATCTGCCATTTGAATTTGTGTTAATGTTTTATTTAATGATAAGTCGAATATTCCTTTTGTTGTTAAACCTAAGTCTATATTGCTCATACTTGTGTCCGCAATTGTTAAACTATCTGTAATTGCTACACCATTATTTTCTGTTGTATTAATTGCATCTGAGTTTATTGTTTCATCAATTCCTTGTTTTCTGTATTCTGTAATTACATATTGTGAATTATCATAATTAAATTTAACAATATATTGACCTTGGATTAAATCGCTTAATATATATTCACCCTTATCATCTGTTGTAGCACTTATTTCGTTACCGTTTGAATTCTTTACTGCTTTACCTGTTTCTGCATCTACTATTGTTACTGGAATTCCAGAAAGTAATTTTTCTCCAGAATCTCTTGTACCATTTCTATTTTCATCAAACCATACTACACCAGATATTCTATAAGTATTAGAATTTTGTACATTGTCATTCTCTATCGTATTTTTTATCTCGTCTTTATAATCTTCAGTTCCATCTCCTGATACTTCTATATCTACATTTGCATCCTCTTCTTCTTTTGATGTATCTATCATTTTATTTACTGCTGCTCTTACTACAAATGTAAATGTTTGTCCTGCATCTAAGTCTAATGTTGCTTCTGAAACTTTATTTTCTAATAAATATCCATTAAACATTTCTTTATCATCTAAATAATATGTTGTATTTAAGTATTTTAAATTGTCTGGAATTGTTGCAGCGATTCTTACATTTTTAATAACTCCTGAGCTAACATTTTTAGCTTTTATTGTATATGTTACAACATCTCCCATTTGTAAATATTCTTCTGTTATGTCTGTTCCTGTTGTTATTTCTAATTTATTATCTCCTGTTGAATGGATTATAATTGAACTTCTTTGTTCACTTGTATCTTTTCCTTTTACTACAACTTGCATATTTACGTCTTCTTGTTTTGTTGTTTTTACTCTTAATATGAAGTTATATTTTGCTGCTGAATTTGCTTCTATATCGCCAACATTAAATGTAACTTTTCTATTCTTTTCGTCATATTTTACATCTTCTGTTGATTGATTAGCTCCACCATATTCTTGTCTGAAAGCTTCTACATATTCAACATTTTCTGGTAAGTTAATTGTTGCTTCTACATCATCTATCTTCTTGTCTGTTACATTTGATATGTTAACATAGTATTCAATTTGACTTCCTAGACCAACATTATCTTGAGTTGGTGTTGTAAATTCAATATAGAAACTTGCTTGTGATACTTTTACTTCTGCTGTTGATACTTGTTCTGATTTCTCTAAATTGTCTGCAGAAAGTATAAAGTCTAATTTAAATGTTCCTTCTTTATTTGCCATTATTGTAAATGAAACTTCTTTGCTTTCTCCTACTCCAAGATTTCCTACTGAAAGTTCTAATGTTCTTTGGTCAGGTCTTGGTTCATATCTATTACCCATAGGTTCTTCTATGTATTCTGCATAATCTACCATGTCTGGTAAGTTTACAGTTACTTTTGCATTTTCTGCTGATACCTCACCATCATTTCTTACTGTTATTTTATATTCCATAACATCTTCTGTTGATGCTGTGCTATCTACATTTGTATATATTTCTGCTTTTAACTCTGGTCCTTTTCCTGTAGATACACCAACTGTTGGAGCTATTGTTTCTTTTGCAATTGTTTGTTCATTTTCATCTTCTTCATAATAAACTGTGTATGTACCAAATGCATTTTCATTATGTGATAAGTTTTCTGGTACTTGTACATTGTATGCCATATCAAAAGATGTAGCTTGTGGCATTACGTAATCATTAAATACTACTAAATATGATTTTATTTTTGATGTATCAGTTAAATCTTGTGTCCACCCATTTGCAGAATTATTTAAATCTGCTGTTGCATCACCATTTTCACTATAATATACAGTGTATGGATTATTAGCTACTCCTGAAACTGTAAGTCCTGATGTTAATATAGTATCTACTGTTGATCCTAATTCTGTTCCATCAGTCTTTTTATTTCCTTGGAATGGTAATCTTCCTAGTATTTTTGGATTTTTAATATCTTTGCCATAGTTATTTACTACTGTTGCTTTCATTGTTATATTTTTTGCATTTGATTTAATATCTATTTTTCCAGCTTGTTCTTTATTTGGTAAAGAAACTATTTCTGTATTGTCATTACTAAAGTTAGCTACACTACTTAATAATACAACACCTTGTGGTGCATATATATTCATTGGGACTGTAGCAATTCCATCATTTTCATATTGGATTGCTTTAGCATTTGTTACTTTTAAAGTAGCATTTTTTGTTGTACTTGCTGCTGTTTTTCTTAATGTAATGTCTGTGTTTATTACAACATTAATACCTTTACTTATATCTGTAACAAATTCTGTTTGTTCTCCTTGCATATATATTCTAATTACTTTATTTCCATTATTATCTGTTACTACATCATATGAAGATATTTGAATATTTTCATTGTATAGTAAATTAATTGTTTTTATTTCTAATGTTTCTATTTCACTTGGTAAAGTAATTAAAACTGTTGGATTACTGTATAAATCACATGTATAATCATTTGACTTTAATATTGCTTTAATTTCTACATTTTCATTTTTTGCTGTTGTTGTTAAGTTTGTATTATTTATATATAATTCTGCTTTTGTTGCTGTTTCTTTTAAGTTTGTTGTTTCTGTTTTTGTAGCCATTTCTGTTACCATATCTGCACTTACTATATTTCCAGAAACTGCTGTATCAATTCTTTGGATATTTGTTATTGTAGCTCTAGATAAGTTTGTTGTAGCTTTTATAGCTTTACTAATATTAAATGTTATGATTCCTTCTGTTTCTGGTTTTGTTGTTTCTATTCTTAAAGCTGTAACATTTTGATTTATTGTAATTACCATATTACCATTTGCATCTACTGGTGTGTTTTTATCTATTCCAGCTACTCTATTTCCGTTTTGGTCATATATTTGTATATTACCATTTTGTCCTAAAATTTTATCAAATAAAACTTTGTTAATAGCTATAGATTTATAGTACATGTTGTTTCCTACTTGCATTGTTGCCCCATTTGCTGTAACAAATGTTGCATTATTTTCATTTATAACTAATTTATCTACAGCATCTGTATATGCAATATTTGCAGATATCGTTGATGCATATTCTGTTTCATATTTGTTATTTGCATACATATATCCTTTATAAATTTCTGATGTTGCAGATACTTCTGTATCTACTACTGTACTAACATTGCCTTTTAATTCTACATTTTTTTGAACATTTGCTGTAACATCTTGTTCTGTTACATATGTTTTAATATTTGAATTTGCATTCAAAGTAACTACAGTTGCTTCAGCTGTTACATCTGTATAAATATATGTTATGTAGAATTTATCTTCTCCTTGTCTCCAATTAACTTGATTATTATTTTCTTTATTTTCTAAATTAATTTCTAAAATTCCAGTGTCTTTATTATAAGACCACATATCTTTTGTGAATTCTGCACCATTTGTTGCTGGTGTATTTGCAAATATTCTTACTTCTGTTGGATTTTTATTTGCAATTTTTGGCGCTGTAACTTCTAGCTTTGTACTTTCTACTGGAAGTGAATTACCTTCTAATGTACTTGTTAGTAATGTTTGCATATACACATTACTATTATAAGCACCATATTTTATAACATCTTCGTTTAATATTGCTTTTGGTGTTGCAGTCCAATTTAACCTGATATTAATATCAGATTTTATGTTTCTTTCTTTTTCATTCTCATCATAGTATGTTCCTGTTAAGTTTAGTTTTGTTTCTCTAGAAAAATATGTTAAATCCATATTATCATTTCTTACAAAGTTAACAGGTATTTCTATTTCCACTTCTTTTCCGCTTTCTATTTGGTTTAATGTTAGTTGATTATTGTCATAGTCAACTGATTTTACATTTTCTGATTGAGCAAAAGCTTTTGAAATCGAAAAGTTTGGATTTTCGAATGAAATTGTTGCATTCTCTAGGTAACCTGCATTTTTTACATTTACCTTTACATATAATTTTTGTTCTGCAGATATCTCTGCCTCCATACTGTGTTTATTTGTTCCATCTGGCTTAAAGTATGCATCAAATTCTATATTTTTGTTATTTGATACAATACCTTGTTTTTCTAACTCTTCATAGGCAGCATAAACTGAATTTGTTAACGTAGACACATAGGTCATAAGTAAACAAACTGTAGTAATTGCTGCTATTAACTTATTAACAACCTCTCTTTTCATATTCTCCTCCTAAAAAAAATAATAATCCCATATAATAATATTATATACTTTTTTTCCTTATTTTTCAATGGTTTTCTCATATTTGTAATATTTTTATGTAAATTTCTCCATTTTTTATCTTTTGCTTTAGCGGAAATTTATCTTTTAAAAAATATATCTTTTTAATGTCAACATTTTTTCTCATTTTTAATATAATAATATAACGAAATTCATATATATATTTAGAGGTGATTTGTATGGATAATTTAGATATGGCAAAACTGATGAACATGTTATCTAAAGTAGATAAAAAAGATTTAGAAAAAAGCATGGAAATCGCAAATAAAATTATGAAATCCGAGAATAAAGATGAAATCATAAAAAACTTGAAAAATAATTTAAATTAAAACTTAGTCAACTCTTTGGTGTCTATAAGTTATAAACGAAGCTAGGTATAGGAGGTTATTATGAGTGATGATTTATCAGATTTAATTAAGAATTTTTCTAATAGCAATATAGATATGAATAAAGTTAATGATCTTTTAAGTAGTCTAAAGTCAACTGACAAGTCATCAACTTCTAATGACTCCTCTTCTTCTGAAAGTACTTCAGGTAGTAATATAGATATAACTACAATGCTAAAGATTAAAGAAATAATGGATAAAATAAGCTCTTCCCATAATGATAAGCGTTCTAATTTGTTATTAGCATTAAAACCTTACCTTAGGGAAAGTAGACAAACTAAATTAGACCAATATATGAAATTGTTAAATATAGCTCCATTATTAGAAATGTTTAAAGATGATGGTGATAAAAATGTATAACTTTCCTCCCCCATATTCCAATTATTATAAAAATTCTATTCGTAAACCTAAAAAAATAAATACTACTAAGGCAGACTTCAAAAAAGATTCCGAAAACACTACAAAGCCTACTAACGATACAGATTCGTCTGCTTGTATTAATATTTTAGGTATAAAGTTATATGTGGATGATTTAATAATATTATTTATCATATTTATTTTATATAAAGAAAAAATTAAAGATAATGAGTTAATAATCTGTTTATTGTTATTACTTTTAAATTGAGTTATCCACAATTTATCAAAAAAAGAATGTACTACCTTCGTATTTTAGTACATTCTTTTTCACTTTCATTATTCCAAAACTATTTCTCTTCCATTTTCATGAACATAAGCATATGTGTATGCAACATTGTACGCATCATCGTCTTTTACTAGTTCCTTTATAATATTGGCAATTCTAAGTTGATGTGTATCTATTCTATGTGCTGCAACTATAGCTTGTTTATTTCCTTTGGCACCGGCATGTGCTAATCCTCTTAAATTACCAACAACTACCACATTATCACCAGCAATTACTTCTGCGCCGGCATTTACATCTCCTAATACTATTAAAGTCCCCTCATATTCTATTCGTTGTCCAGATCTTAATGAACCTCTATGGATTTTAGATTCTGAAATTTCTACATCTCTATTATATGTTCTTCGTATTTCGTTTAGCCCTAGGGCTTTGGGTGTATCGAATTCAACTTCAACATTAATACTCTTTTTAATTAAATCTTGAATTTCTTTTAATTCTTTATTTTTTAGAATTCTTCCTGTTACAAATATTGGAGTCTTTTCTTGTTGATATAATTTTTTAAGTTCTGGTAATTTCTTTTTTAAACTTTTAATAGTATCTGCTTGAGTAGCCTTTTCACTTAATTTCATGACGATTACATCTTTTTTTAAATTTATTGTTATATACTGTGCCATATTAAACTTCCTTTCCTTATTATCTATATGTTTCTACATAAGGTGCTTGTGTCATATCTTCTTGAACTTGTGTAGTATTCATTCCAAAATATTGTTCCATTATTTCTCTAACAGTTTCTCCTGTATACCAACCATGTCCACCATTTTCTACAAATACTACTACCGCGATTTCTGGGTCATCATATGGTGCAAATCCAGCAAACCAAGCATTAGTTTTTCCATTATTAGCTCCACTTTCAGTTTCTGCAGAACCTGTCTTTCCTCCAACTTCTATTGGGAAGTTCTTAAATACACTATAAGCTGTACCTGATTCGTCCGAAGTAACTGAACGCATTCCTTCTTTAACAACATCTATACTTGTTTGAGAAATTGTTAAATCTTCTGTTCCATCATCTGTTATTCCTAATTTTGCCTTTATAGTCTGTTCTACTTCTTCTTTTGGCACTTCTGTTCCATCAGCTCTTATAACAGATTCAAGTATTGTCGGTGTTATTTTGTTTCCGCCATTTGCTACCATACTTATATATTTTGCCATTTGTAATGGTGTAAACGCATTGTAACTTTGTCCAATAACAGCAGACATCATGTCTCCTGGTTGCCAAGAATGATTATTCTTTTCCGCAGTTTCTCTCGAAGCAACGCTTCCCGCTACCTCACTTGGTAATTCTACACCGGTTTTTACTCCTAGTCCAAAATATTTAGCATATTTTGCTAATACATCTATATCCATTCTCGTTCCTATTGTATAGAAGAAGAAATTACATGATTTTTCTATTGCCCCTGTAATGTTAAGCCAACCATGTCCACCTCTTTGCCAACAGTGCCAACTACTATTATATTTATAAAATGTTCCAGTATCGCGTATTTTCTCTGTTGTATTCGTTGCCCCTGTTTCTAACCCTGCAATTGCTGTAACCATCTTAAATATTGAACCAGGTGCATATGCTGATTGAATAGCTTTATTCATTAATGGCAAATCGGGATTATTATTATATTCATTCCACTTTTCCGTAGATATCGTACCAACAAAATCTTGTGGATTATATGTTGGATAACTTGCCATTGCTAATATCTTTCCGGTCTTAACCTCCATTACTACAGCTACTCCGGAATTTGTATCATACTGTTGCGAATATCCACCACTATTTATCTTGTTTATAGTATTTGCCAATGCTTGTTCTGTTACTTTTTGTAGATTCAAGTCTATAGTTAATACAACATCTGACCCTTTAACAGCTTCTTTCGTTGTATATTCTTCTTGTACTGTTCCATCAACACTCATATCCAATTGTTTTATACCATCTTCACCTTTTAAATATTCTTCAAAAGTAGATTCTATTCCGTTTTTTCCAATGATATCATCTTGGTCATAAGTATCTTTTCTAGTTTCTAACTCTTTAGATGTGATTTTACCTGTATATCCAACTATATGTGAAGCAGTCGTTCCTTGTTCATAATTTCTTACTGGCTCTACTACGACATTTATTCCAGGAAATTCTGAAGATTTCTCGTTAAATATTAATGCTGATTCTCTTTTTATATTACTTGATATTTGTAAAGGCTTTGTGCTACTATATCCTTCTTCTTGTATAGCATATCTTATTGCCATTATTTTTCTTGCTTCTGAAACATCTGCATTCTCGATTTCGTATTCTTCTTTCATAGCATTAAAGCATTCTTCTGCTGTGGCATTTTCATCTATATCATTATCTTTTTTAAATTTAGCTACTTTTTCATCTGAAACGTTAAATGCATATGGATTTATATCTATAATAAAATCATCTACATATGAATCACCATTTTGTTCTAATACATTTATAACATTTAAAATTGTTTGATTTAATGTCTTGTCATCTATTTTAGTTTTATATAAATCAACACTAAATCCCATTGTATTGCCTACAATAGTATTTCCCGATCTATCTAATATCGAACCCCTATCTGCCTCTATTGTACTTTCACGAGTTAATCTTGTATTTGATTGCTCTCTGTATTCACTGCCATGAACTATTTGTAGATTGAAAAGTTGTAACAATAAAATAATTCCTACTACATATATAATAGTTGTTATAAAATTAAATCTAAGTTTTATATTTGGTTTTTTACTCAATTAATCACTTCCAATCTTACGTTATCTTTAAAAGTATCTTGTTAGTATTTTTGTTTCTTTAAAGTTTTCTTCTAATGCATATCCACATTTTTGAATAAGTGGATATAATATTATGGTTATTAATATATTAAATAATGTTTCTATCACTAATTTTATAAAAAAGTCCACCAGTTCCAATGAATACGAAAATATTATTGCATTTATAGCATAATTTAATGTCTCGTAAAGTAGAGTTAAAATTGTAACCATCAAAACAAGTGTTATTCTACTATCTTTAGAGAAGTTCTTGTCTAACAAAGCTCCTATAAATCCTACAAGTCCTAGGGTTATAGCAGTTACACCTATTTTTTTGCTAATAAATATATCTAAAAACAGACCTGCAACAACTCCTGTAGATATTCCTGCATATTTACCTGCAAATAGACCTATTACCAAAATTAATACTACAAATAAATTTGGCATTACTCCTGCAATGTTAAACCATGTAAAAAAATTGACTTGTAAAAAATATATTATAAGGAAAGCTATGAACATTAATAAAATTGATACTGCTTTTTTCATAATTGCTCTCCTTTCATTAATTTAATATAACAAGTACTGTATCCAATTTTGAGAAATCTACTGCTGTTTCTATCGTAGCATATTTATCTGTTGGATTTTTAGTATTAACAACTTCTTTTATCGTACCAACATGTATTCCCTTAGGGTATATTCCTCCTAAGCCAGAAGTTTCTACACTTGTATCTTGAACTAATACAGCATCTGTTGGTATATATGTTGCTCTTATTTCTCTACCACTATTATTTATGCTTCCTTTTGTTATAAAAGCATCTTTAGATGTACTAATAATGCAACTTACAGAACTTGCTGGATCCACAATAGTTTGTACTTTTGCAGTATTTGATGTAACAGATACCACATTTCCAACTAGCCCCTTATCTGCAATAACTGTCATATTAGGCTGTACACCATCATCAGAACCAACATTTATAACTACCATTCCTGTATAATTGCTAATGTCTCTATTTATTACATAACCTGATACAGTTTTATATTCCCCGTATTTCTCTTTAAGGTTCATCTGCTCTTTTAGGGTGGTATTTTCTGCCTTAATTATTTCTAGTTCTCTTAATGATTGTTCTAACTCACTATTCTTTTGTTTTAATTCCTCATTTTCATTTTTTAAATTATCTAAATCAGTAAAAAATGTATCGTTTCCAGAAATCTTATTTTTTAGCATTGTAAACCCATTTTGAAATGGCATAACGATTGTACTAAAAACATTTTCTACAACTGTTAAATTTTCTATTTTTATATTTGAAAGTATTACCAATAATATTAAAATAATTACTGTAACAACTATTCCAATAATTCCACTTTTTTTCTTTTTATACATTCTTACTTCCTTCCTATATACTTAAAGTTATACTCTTTTTCTTGCGTTAATTAATACTGTTCTTAGCTTTTCTATATTTTCTAATGTTTTACCAGTTCCTTTTACTACACAGTCTAATGGATCTTCTGCAACATATACTGGCATTCCAGTTCTTTCGCTTAATAGTTTATCTAGATTCTTTATTAAAGCTCCACCACCTGCAAGTACAATTCCTTTTTCCATAATGTCTGAAGCTAGTTCTGGTGGTGTTTTTTCTAATGTTGCTTTAACTGTTTCTACGATTTCATTAATAGAAACCTCTATTGCTTCTTGCACATTGCTAGAACTTATAATTATGTTTCTTGGAAGACCTGTATTTAGATCCCTTCCTGTAACGTCCATTGTCATTTCTGTCATTAGTGGAAGTGCACAACCAATTTGTTTCTTTATTTCTTCTGCAGTTGTATCTCCAATTGCTAAGTTGAATTCTCTCTTTATATAATTTGTTATATCTTCATCTAGCTCGTCCCCAGCAATTCTTAAAGAATGACTTATAACAATACCACCTAAAGAAACTACAGCAACTTCTGTTGTTCCCCCACCAATATCTACGATTATATTTCCACTAGGTTCAGAAACATCTAAATTTGCTCCAATTGCTGCAGCCATTGGCTCTTCTATTAAATATACTTCTTTAGCCCCAGCTTGCATAACAGCTTCTTCTACTGCTCTTTCCTCTACCTCTGTTATTCCAGATGGAACTCCAACTAATATTCTTGGTTTACCTACATTGTTTTGTCTGCAGACCTTTTTTATTATATTTTTTAGCATTAGTTCTGTAGCTGTAAAATCTGCAATAACACCATCTCTTAAAGGTCTTACAGCTTTTATAGTTTCTGGAGTTCTTCCTAACATTTCTTTTGCTTCGTAACCTGTTGCTAAAATCTCTCCTGTATTTTTATCTATTGCTACTACAGAAGGTTCATTAAGTACGATTCCTTTTCCTTTTAGTGTGACTAATAAATTTGCTGTTCCTAAGTCTATACCAATATCTTTTGAATTAAGTCCTAAAAATTTAAACATATTAAAACAATCCTTTCTTTCTCATTATTGCAAAAACACTTTCGTAATTGTTATTTCCTATTATTACATGGTCCAAAAAGGAAATACCTAATAACATTGATGCTTCTCTTACTCTTGTCGTAAGTAATATATCTTCCTTACTTGGTTCTGGGTCCCCACTTGGATGATTATGTACAAGTATTATTCTTTGTGCTTGCATTTTTATTGGTTCTGTAAAAATGTCCTTTGGATCAATCATTACAAAGTTCTGACCACCAAATGATATATCTTTAATTTTTATAACTACATTTTTATTATTTAATATTAATAATTTTGCTATTTCTCTTTTTGAGTTCTTAAGTTCTTTCATAAATAGGGTTGCAACATCTTCTGACCCTTTTATTATAATTTTATCTGAATAAATAGGTTTTCCTATTCGCTTTGCAAGTTCGCACACTGCCTTCATTTGTATTGCTTTTACTCGACCTATTCCTTTGATTTTCGTTAATTCTTGAATTGTAAGTTCATCTAAGAAAGTGATATCTTTAGAATTACATTTATTACCCATATCTAAAACTTTTTGTGCTAATGTTAATGCAGATTCTTCTTTTGTTCCTGTTTTTATTACAATCGCTAATAGCTCTAAATTAGATAAACTTTCTTCACCATATATTTCTAATTTTTCGTATGGTCTTTCATAATTTGGGAGCTTTTTCATTATCATATAAAATCCTTTCTGCCCCCAATTTAAATTACACTTTTCTATATATAAGTATAGCTAATAAAACTCCTATTATACTTGCTATATTTACTTTTATTACTAATGCAAATGTAATTTTTATAATACTTAAATCTAGTACTAGTGGTTCTGATAACCCAAAGCTATTTCCATAGCCAAGCCACCATAAAAAGTCAACTTTAGAAGCTAATTCTCCTAATAGTCCACCTACTACTACTCCTGCTAAAATAAATATTATTAAAACCCATATATTTTTGTCTTTAGTTGCCATTGTTGCTCCTCCTTTTCCTTACGGAAATTAACAATTAAATTCCATAATATTATATATATATTACACAGATTTTTCAAGTCATATTTACAATTTTTGGGCAATAAAAATTCTTTATTTTTTTCCATTTTTTTCTTTTAATTTATTTTCTTTTATGCTATATTAAAGGTACCTATTTTTTTACTATAGAATATATTATATTACCAAATATTACTCATTTAAATTATGCTATATATATAGTATAATTAATATATATTTCGGGAGGGATATTCTAATGAGATTTGAAAAATTAAGTAATGATAAAATTCGAATTATTCTTGACCTTCAAGATTTAGAAGATAACGATATAGATTACCAATCTTTTATGTCTAATTCTTCCGATTCGCAAAAACTATTTATGGAAATATTAGATGAAGCAGAAGAACAAATGGGTTTTACAACCAAAGATTATAAACTTATGATAGAGGCCTTAGCTACAATAGATGGAGATTTTATTATAACTGTAACTAGGTCTTTGCCTGATTTTGATATAACTTCTGCATATAAAAAGAAAACAATTAAAGCTAAGCGAAAATCTAATAGATTAACTACAGATACTATAATTTACGAGTTTAATAATTCTGATGATATTTTTGATTTTATTTTACTTTTAAAAAATTTAAATATTTCTGGTTTAAATGCTTTTACAAAAGATTTTGCTTTGTATACATATAAGGATAAATATTACTTGGTTATGGATAATATTAATAAAAATTTTGAAAATATTAAAACATTTTTATGTGCCTTAACAGAATTCGGAAAAAGTATAAATAACTCTAATTTATTTAAGAGCAAATTAAATGAATATGGCACTTTATTAGTAAAAAATAATTTTTATAAAGCTTTATCTAAAAATTTAAAATAATACTTACGTAAAAAAGAAGACTAATATTAGCCTTCTTTTTTGTATTTTTTAATATACATATTTCTGTGGATTATAGCTTTGACCATTTACTCTTACTTCTAAATGTAGATGGTTACCTGTAGAGTTACCAGTGCTTCCCACTTTTGCAATAACTTGTCCTTGTGATACAGTTTGCCCAACAGAAGCCACTAAACTGCTACAATGCGCATAATATGTTTGTACACCATTACCATGTGAAACAACTATCATCTTACCATATGAACCTTTTCTTCCGGCAAATACTACTGTTCCTGATGCTGCTGCTTTAATAGGTGTTCCTGCTGGTGCTGCAATATCTAGTCCAGTATGTGCACTAGAACGAACACTACTTCTTTCACCATATCTTGCCGTTATTATTCCACTTATTGGTTCTATTAATGTTATTCCTAAATTTGCTTTTCCGCTTGATACCCTAGTAGAAGTACTTACTCTGTTACTTGTTTTTCTGTTAGTTGCTGTACTTGCTACCATAACTTTGCTTTCTATTTGTTTTTCTTCATATAATTGGTTAACAGCATCTTCTTTAGCAACTAATGTTGCAAGTTCTGTATTATATTTTTCTTCGATAGTTATATTATCTTTATTTGCACTATCTTTATCTTTTAATTCTTGTAAGACAGCCTCTGCTTCTTCAAGATTTTTTACATATAACTTTTCTTCTCCATTTACTACCATCGCGTAATATGTATAATAATTTTTGCCTTTTTCTATTACTTTTTGAAAGATTTCATCATCATCTGTTGTTATTCCCTTTTTTAAAAGACACATTTTATATTCTGGTAAATCATTAATTTCCACAAATGCAACATTTTCTCCTGAGCCATTATCCATATACTCGTTTATTCTGTTTTGCATTTCTGCTTTATCTTCACAGTATCCTAAAAATTCTCCGTTTAATGTAACACTATAAATTGGTTTATAAATAAAAATTATCGCTGCCCAAATTAGTGCTCCCGCTATGGCTAGTAATGCTAATAATTTTATTAAAGTTCTAAAATTCATTAATACTTTTCTTACCTTAATAATTTTTAACACTCCTTTGTATACACGTTGGCTATATCATATAATAAAAAATTTCTTTCTTCAAATTTTAAAATCGAGCAAATTTTCAGCTTTTTCCGTCAAAATGTCTTTATACTTCTTTTTTTCTTCATTTATCTATACAACTTAATCTTTCTGTAATATTTTATATTTATTTATGTATACAAAAACACAAGCTTATATTTTTATTTATATAGGCTTGTGTTTACAATAATATTTTATTGTAAATTACTTTTTACTTCATCTATTTCAGTTACACTAGCTTTGGCTGCTGGTTTGTAATACCCTTTAGCTTGTGCAACTTTAAATAATTCATACTGAAAACTCTCATCGTTATTTCTTATTTGTTGTAGAGTTTGTCTAAGCTCCATATTTTCAGTTTCTGAAATTGCATTTTGATATGTTGTTAAATTAGATTTAACCCCTGATAAAATATCATTTACCATTATTTTCTCGTTCATTACAACCTCCTAATTATTTAAAAAACTCATTAATTTTTGTTTTGTATTTAAAGCATCTTGCGCAGATTTCGCAAAAATTTGCTTAATTTGTGGGTCGACAGCTTCTGAAGAATACGCATTTAACTTTTGATAAGATGTTTCATGTGCTCCTATAAGATGTCTTAAATTTTGTAACTCAACTTGACTTAAATTTGGCATATTATCACTCCTTTTTTGTTTTTTAATATTATTATCCAATTTTTATTTTTTATACATTTTTTTAGGTGATTTAGGAACGTTTCTTTTAGGAATTTGGGAACAGGCCTTTTTTCCCTATAATGAAATTAGGGATTGGTAGACGGGCCTTTTTTCCCTATATAATAAAATAAAACTGCCAAATGGCAGTTTCTATTTTACAGTAATATTTTTTCTATTTCTTTCCAACTATTTACTCGAGTTAATTTCTTTTCTTTCAATTCAGCATCTGCAATGTTCTTATTGTGATATGCTGTAAATAGTAATTTCATTTCAGCTTGTCCTTTTAATTTATCAACACTATCATCAATCCTTATATCTGCATCTACTAATTCTTTATCAGATAAAAATATAAACTTTTTAGGATCAATAAAAGGCAAATTTTTAGTTAAATAATCGAATTTATTTTTTAATTGACTTCCAGAAATTTCAGGCTTATCTCTAAAAATATATGCTGTAATTATGTATATATCATAAAATTCATTAAGCTTTTCTATAACTTCTGGTGCATCTTTAACAATGTTCACGTAATCATATACATTTTTTTCTTCGAAAAATTTTACCCATTCTTCAAATTTATCTTTAGGTATTAAATCATTTACATAATATGAATTTGCGTCTTCTGATTTATAATTTGTTCCTAAAAATTCATTTATCATACGAATAAAACCATTTTCACAAATTACATCATCCATATCTATTAATAACCTTTTCATTTAAAACCTCCCTTTGGCAATCTAGAAATAATTAAGTGGGATTTAAGGACCGTCCCCAAAATCCCTCCTCCAAGGAACATCCACAAAATCCCTCTATGTGTTTAGTTTATAATTTCTAGGTTTGCAAATTTTGCCATTAAACGTTTATGGCCTACTTTGTCAAATTGAATATCTAGTTTTAAGTCGTCTCCTTCTGGTTCTATCTTACTTATATTTCCCTCACCAAAACGTTTATGATATATTCTTTGTCCTTCTTTATATTTTGATAAATCTGTATCATTTCCTTGTGCTTTGTTATTTAATTTTGCTAAAAAGCTCTCTGCAGATTTAAATGCAAAGCTTGGCTCTGGCTTAGAACTTGGTATATCTACTTTATAGCTTACAACTTTTCCATTATTTCCAGATTTTCCATAGCTCCATTCATAATTACTATCTTTAAATTTGTTTTCTGGTTCGCTGTCTATTTCGTTTGCACCTTCTAGCATATTTTCTGGTATTTCTTTTACGAACCTTGATACAGGATTACAGCTGGTTGAACCAAACATTGTCCTTTGTCTACTACATGTTAAATATAAATTATTTTTTGCTCTAGTTATACCTACATAACATAAACGTCTTTCTTCTTCTAATTCTTTTGGCTCTCCTATAGATTTATATCCAGGGAAAATTCCTTCTTCCATGCCTACTAAAAATACTACTGGAAATTCTAATCCTTTAGCTGAGTGCAATGTCATCAATGTAACAGATTCTTCTTCTTCATCCATTCCATCTATATCACTAGAAAGAGTTATTCCCTCTAAAAAAGTACTTAAATCATTATCAGCCTCTTCTTCTTCGAATTGGACTGCTACAGTAAGAAATTCCTCCAAGTTCTCTATTCTATTTTCTGCTTCTATACTGTTTTCGTCTTCTAGAGCTTTTGTATATCCTGTTTCTTTTAATGTATGTTTTATTAATTCTGTTATTGTATACTCATCTTTTTTACTAATTAAATCTTCTATAACTTCTATAAATCCTTGGGCATTTGAATATACTCTGCTAAGACCATATTGGTCTGCTTCTTTTATTATTTGGTACATTGGTATTCCAGTTTGTTCTGATATTGCTTGTATCTTATCTAAACTTGTTTTACCAATTCCTCTTTTAGGTTCGTTTATAATTCTTTTTAATGCTAAATTATCTGATGTATTATTAATTAATCTTAAATATGCGATTATATCTTTTATCTCTTTTCTCTCGTAGAATTTTAAGCCTCCAACAATTTTATATGGAATATCTTCTCTTCTTAAAATCTCCTCTATTGCTCTTGATTGTGAGTTCATTCTATAAAGTATTGCAAAATCCGAATATTTATAATATTCTTCCCTTCTTAAATGATTTATCTCTTCTACGATATATCTACCTTCATCATATTCATCATCTGAAACATGAAATGTTGGTAATGCCCCTTCTTCGTTTTCTGTCCATAATTTTTTCTTGTATTTTACTTCGTTATTTTTTATAACAGAATTTGCCGCATTTAATATATTTTGTGTACATCTATAATTTTGTTCTAATTTTATTATTTTTGTTCCTTTAAAATCTTTTTCAAAGTTTAAAATATTAGAAATATCTGCACCTCTAAAACTGTAAATTCCTTGGTCATTATCTCCAACTACAGTTATATTTCCATGGGCTTTTGCAAGTAATCTTATTAATGTAAATTGTGATTTATTAGTATCTTGATATTCATCTACTAATATGTAATTAAATTTATTCGTATAATAATCTAATACATCATCATTTTCTTTAAATATTTTTATCGTATAATTTATGATATCATCAAAATCTATAGCATTATTTTCTTTTAATCTTCTTTGATACAAATTATATACAGAAGCTATTTTTTCTCTTCTATAATCTCCTTTTACCATAGCTTCATATTCTTCTGGCTCTTTCATATCATTTTTTGCATTACTTATTTCGAATTGAACTATTCTGTCCGTAAACATCTTATCATCTATTTTTAAATCTTTTAAGCATTCTTTAATTAATGTTCTTTGATCTGATGTATCAAAAATTACGAAAGAATGATCAAACCCAATTCTATCTATAAATCTTCTTAAAATTTTAACACAAATAGAATGGAATGTTCCAATCCACATATCTTTTGCATCATCACCTACTAATGCTTCTACTCTTTCTTTCATTTCATTTGCAGCTTTATTCGTAAATGTTATTGCTAATATATTCCATGGTTTTATATCTTTTTCTTGCATTAGATATGCTATTTTATGTGTTAATACTTTTGTCTTTCCACTTCCCGCACCAGCTATAACTAAGCATGGACCATCCGTATTTATTACGGCTTCATATTGTTTATCGTTTAAACCTTCTAATAAATTTTGCATCTTTATTCTCCTTTAGCGATATTTTGTTCTCCTGCAAATTATATCATAATTCTGTATTTTAACAACACAAACTTACACTTTTTTTGCTTTTATTATAAACTTTTTCTCTTTGCAGACATGCAGAAATCTTTCTATTACTTAATGCACTTTTTAAGCAGTCCTAATTTATAGGACTGCTTTATGTATGTGTATTAGTATTATGAATTTTATACTCTTTTAAATTTAATAGCTACTTTAAACAAATCTCCATCTAAATATATATTAAATGTTCCATCTTGTAGTTCTGTTAAACTTTTAGCAATAGAAAGGCCTAAACCACTTCCTTCTGTATTTCTAGATTTATCCCCTCTTACAAATCTTTGCATCAATTCATCTGCAGAAATATTTAATTCATCTTTAGAAATATTTTTTACATATATTGTAACAGTATTTTCCTCTTCTAATATGCAATCTATATAAACTCTAGTATTCTCTTCTGCATATTTTGCAACATTACTATATATGTTTTCTAATACTCTATATAAATATCTGCTATCTACCTTGATATACACAGTTTTTTCTGGTAATTTACTTATTATATTTAATCCACGACTATTAAATTTGTCTTCAAACTCTCCAGTTACTTGATTTAGTAATTCTTTAACATTTAATACTTCTTTATTTATTTTTATATTTCCCGAAGATGCTTTTGATGCTTCTACTAAATCTTCTATTAATTTCTTTAACCTTTGTGATTTATTGTCTAAAACTTCTATATATTCTTTAGCTTTTTCATTTTGTATATTTTCTTGTTTTAGTAAATCCACATAATTAATAATTGAAGTTAATGGTGTTTTTATATCATGCGAAACATTTGTTATAAGTTCTGTTTTTAATCTTTCACTTTTTAAACTTTCTTTTATAGCATTAGAAAATCCTCCAGCTATGTCATTAATATATATTGCAAGTTCTTTTAAAACTCCTGTATATAAAGATTCATCTAATTTAATATTTGTATCTCCCTTATATATCTTTTCTGTAGCATCATGTATTTGTTTAAATTTATCTACTTCTTTCATAATTTTATAATAGCACCAAATCCAGAAAACTATATCTAATAAAATTCCAAACTCTTTAAATATTAAACCTATAAGTATGGATACAGTTACAATTCCAATAAAATATAATGCTATTTTTCCGCCTAAATTTTTATTTGATGAAATTATATTTTTTACATTTTTATATTTTTGTATTAGCCATTTTAGAATTCTATATGTAATTGAATTCTTGAAAAATGTATGGGCTTTTATTCGCTTTAGCAATGTTCCGGCACCATATAATGCACTTAGTACAGAAAAATATCCAACTAACATAATAAGCATTACACATAAATTAACATCCACAGAAATTACACTTAAGCACATTACCAACAGTGCTGCCTCTACAAAAAATAATAAACAGTATCCAAAAAATAATATTTCTAACGGAATTTTATCTAACCACGATAAGTAAATCTCTTCTTTGTTTTTTACATATCCTAAACTGTAAATTAAATATATAAGTTCTATTGAACCTATTATTATACTAATAATTAATGTTGAATATGAATATTTATATAAGCTCTTAGTTTGATTATATAGTGCTCTATTAAGCGTTATATCGCTAGAAGAATCTATATTTTGTACAGTTTCATCAAACGCTGTATAATATTGTTTATTCATAGAAAATTCGCTTATTTTCTGTAAATCCTCATTTCGAACTATATTTTCTTCTGATAATCTTTCTATATTTGTTTGAATTTGATTATTTGAAATAGACCAATATTTATTGTTAGATATTATCTCTTGTTTTAATTTTTCTATAGTATTCGTTTTAGATGTTTGCTGAATATTTGTATACGCAATTTTGGCCTCTTCATTTACTAATAAATATATAAATTTTTTCTTTGTATGATTTGTTTGATAATATATTTTATATTCTCCATCTTGTACATAAATTGGCATTCTATCAGTATCTTCTACAGGATCTATCTCATAGCCATATTCGTCTATAAAATATCCTTCTTCTACTTCATCTTTTAAACTTACACCTTTTCGTTCTACTTCTCCCATATATGAATCTATAAACATATCTGTGTCATAAAAATCTTTGTTTTCTTTTATTTCTGGGCATGCAACAGAGTAATAAATTATTATGCAATCAACTATTATTATCATTGCAAATATCGGTAATGTTAAAAAAGCAATAGTTTTTAAAACTTGGTTTTTTAAAATACTTCTTTCTTCCATCTCGCCACATCCTCTCACTTTGAACTTTGGGGACGGTGCTTAAAGTTCAAATTTTATGTTAAGCAATGAACTTTTAACTCCGTCCCTAAAGTTCATTAAATATTTTCTATCTTATATCCAATTCCCCAAATTACTTTTAGATATTTTGGCTCACGTGGATTTATTTCTATTTTTTCTCTTATGTGTCTTATATGTACTGCAATTATATTTTCTGCTCCATAAGATTCCTCTTCCCAAACATTTTCATATATTTGCGAAATAGAAAATACCTTTCCTTTATTTTGGGTTAAGAATTTTAAAATATTGTATTCTGTAGGAGTTAGCTTTATATTTTTTCCATCAACAGTAACTTCTTTTTTACTATCATCTATTACTAATTCCCCAGATTTATAAATATCTTCGTTTTCTTCTTTTTTATTAATACTTCCTAACTTAGTATATCTTCTTATCTGTGAATTTACTCTTGCTACTAATTCCATCGGATTAAATGGTTTAGTTATATAATCATCTGCTCCTACATTTAAGCCTTTTATTTTGTCGTAATCTTCTGATTTTGCAGAAAGCATAATAATTGGAATAGCTTTATCTTTTCTTACTTTTTCTGCTACACTTATCCCATCTAACTCTGGCATCATTATGTCTAATATAACTAAATGTAACTCTGTACTATCAATTATTTTCAAGGCTTCCTTTCCATTGTATGCTTTATATATTTGGTAACCTTCTTTTTCCAAATATATTTCTATCGCATTTACAATTTCCTTATCATCATCACAAACTAAAATATTATACATAAAAACATTTCCCCTCTGCTCAATTCTATAGGTATTATACCATTTTATTTATTAAGAAAAAAGAATATAAACTATTAATATTTTATTAATAATTTATATTCTCATATGGGAATAGGATTTTAAGACGCTCCTTCATGATTTGGGAACGTTCCTCGTGATTTCGGCACTCCTCGGGATTTAGGGACGTTCCTTTTTTCCCTATTTATCCTCTTGTAATTTTTGTTCTAATCTATAATTTACAAAATCTGTTACTAGTAATTTTATTACTGCAGCAACTGGTGCACCTAAAAACATTCCTAATATTCCAAAATACGCTCCACCTACTGCAACCGCAAATATAACAAGTAATGGACTTAATTTTAAAGAGCCACCTACTATTTTTGGATTTATTATATTGGCATCTATTTGTTGTAAAATAATTACTATTACAAGCATCCAAATTGCTTGTGCTAATCCACCTGTAACTAGGGTTATAATTGCAGAAATTGCTACAGCAAATATTGCACCAAAATATGGTATAAGGTTAAGCAATCCTATAAAGAAGCCTAATAATACTGCATATTTTACTCCTAATAAAGACATAGCTATTGATGTTAATATTCCTACAACAATCCCATCTAATACTTGGCTTGATAAGAATTTAAAGAAATATTCATTTGAATTATTAAAATATTTAATTATTAGTTCTGCTGTTTTAGGTTTAAATACAGCTATAATAAATTTCTTTAATGCCTTTACTAATTTTCCTCTTGCTGCTAATACATATACCGAAACAACAATTGCAACAAATATATTTAATAAACTTGTAGCAAAACTAAATATTCCAGATATATAATTTAAAATTTGCATAATATCTATTTCTTTTAATTTTGCTATTGCTTGCTCTAAGAAATCTTTCTTTAAGAAAGAGTCTTCTGGAAGAGCAGAAAATTTATTAATAATATCTGTTATATAGCCTTGTGAATTATTTATTAATTCTACTATACTATCATATACTTTTGGAATAAGAAATTTCATTGCAACTATTAAAATAACTAAAATTAACAGATAAATTATTATTACACTAATTGGTCTTGCTTTATTTTTAATAAATTTAACTTTACTTTTTCCAAGAGTTTTTTCTATTCTTCTACTAGGTAAATATAATATATATGCTATTAAAATACCTGCTAAAAACGGACTAAGTATTTGAAAAAAATTACCTATTATTTGTTTTAAATTATCAAAATTATTAAATATATTAAATACAATTATAATTGCAACTCCAAAGCTAAACCAATATAGCCATTTTTTCCAACTATTTTCTTTCATTTTGTTCTTCCCTTCGCTTAATTAAATATTCAAGTCCAATTCTACCGGACAATGGTCACTTCCATAAATATCATCTAAAATTTTTGCATCTTCTATCTTATCTTTTAAATTTTCTGAAACTATAAAATAATCTATTCTCCAGCCTGCATTTTTTTCTCTGGCATGAAACATATATGACCACCAACTATATTTTCCTTCTACTTCTGGATATTTATATCTAAATGTATCTACAAAGCCTGCATTTAAAAGCTCTGTCATTTTAGCTCTTTCTTCATCTGTAAATCCAGCATTCTTTCTATTTGTCTTTGGATTTTTTAAGTCTATTTCAGTATGGGCAACATTTAGATCCCCACACATTACAACTGGTTTATTCTCCTTTAATTTTAGTAAATATGCTCGTATTTCATCTTCCCATAGTTGTCTATAATCTAATCGTTCTAATTCCCTTTTTGAATTTGGAGTATAGATATTTACTATATAAAATTTCTCGAATTCTAATGTTATTACTCTTCCTTCTTTATCGTGCTCTTCTTTTCCAATTCCATAAGTTACATTTAAAGGTTTTTGTTTAGTAAAAATTGCTGTACCAGAATATCCCTTTTTCTCTGCACTATTCCAATAAGCATTATAGCCTTCAAATATTTCTAAAATATTTTCATCTAACTGTGCTTCTTGCATTTTAGTTTCTTGAATACAAAATATATCTGCATCTATTTCTTTAAAAAATTCTTTAAATCCTTTATTTACAACTGCTCTTAATCCATTTACGTTCCATGATATTAATTTCATAATATTTTCCTTTCTATAAAAAATGCCAATGAATTAGCTATTACATATTGTAATTACCAATCCATTGGCTTAATTTTAGTACCAACCTTTAGATTTTGAGTGGCTCCATGCTGCTGATGGAGAACCATATCTTGAGCTTATATAACTTAATCCCCAATTTATTTGAGTCTTATAATTTGTTCTGTAATCTGTTCCTGCTGTAGCCATTTTACTTGCTGGTAATGCTTGTGGTATTCCATATGCACCTGAACCTGAGTTGTATGCGTTAGGGTTCCATTTACTTTCTTTGTTCCAAAGAGCAACTAAACAGTTAAAGTCTGCAGTTGACCAACCATATGCACTACATCTTGCTCTTGCATAAGCTTGATATTCTGCTACACTTCCAGATATATAAGTTCTACCACTTGAACTTCTTGATGTTGTTTGTTTAGCTCTTACTTGAACTATTTTATTTACTGGTTCTTCAAGTACTACAGCACTTACTTCTGTTCTTTCTATTTCTACATCATTTTGATATTTTACTCTATATGTTACTTCTTTCTTTCCTTCTCTACCTTCTTGTAAAACTTGGTCTTTAGTTTCACTAGCACCATTTGCTACATTTTTTGTTACTGTTTCGAATGGTATAGCTTGAACTTCCACAATTGTTTTTTCTGTTATTGGATTGTATGCTTGTGAAATCATTTCCATACTTAGTTCATTTGCATTTTCTTCAGTAGTTGTAGCTTCTGTTTCGTTTGATACTAGCTCTGCAACTTCTTCTTGAGCTGTTTTTTCTGTTATTACAATTTCACCATTTGCTCCAATTGTTGTATTTTCATCTGGAGTTACTTTCTCTTCTGGTAATAATATAATATGTTTTTCATCTAATATATCAGCAACTTTTGTTTTTGATGTTACTACATTCATTTCGCAACCATTAGATAATGTAATCTTTACATTCTTTACTTGTTTATTGGCTGCAAATACACAAATTCCTGATATGAATAAGAATATTAAACAAATTCCAAGTATTCTCTTAAGCGATATTGATGCTTTTTCATCATCATTAACTTTTAACATAAATTCCTCCTTCGTGCTTTTGCACGATTATAAAGTCACTAATTAAGCTTATTTCCCATAAGCAGATTTTATTATACTATATATTTTTTCATATGTCAAATTTTCCAAAATTGCTAATATTTACTATATTATATTCATTTCGGTCAAGTTTTATTCATATATTTTATTTATGTTACATTTATATAAGATGTTGTATATTATCATATAATATGCTAAAATAACGAAAAGGAGGAATGTATATATGGTTATTCCAATAATAGTTATTGTTATTGTTGTAATTTGTATCGTAGTCGTAGCAATGTACAATAATTTAGTAAGTTTAAGACAAAGAGTTCAAAACGCTTGGAGTCAAATAGATGTACAATTAAAAAGAAGATTCGATTTAATTCCTAATTTACAAGAAACTGTAAAAGGTTATATGGCTCACGAAAGTGAAACGTTTTCTAAAATAGCTGAACTTAGAACTGCTTGGGCTTCTTCTACTACAGTTGCAGAAAAAGCTGATATTTCTAATCAGTTAACAGAAGCTTTAAAAACAATAATGGCTGTTTCAGAAAGCTACCCAGATTTAAAAGCTAGCGAATCATTTGCACAACTACAAGAAGAATTAAGAAATACAGAAAATAAAATTGCATATTCAAGACAATTCTATAATGATACAGTTACTATGTATAATACAAAATTAGAAATGTTTCCTTCAAATCTTATCGCTAAAGCATTTAACTTTAAACCTAGTGAATTATTTGAAGTAGAAGATGAAAAAGAAAAGCAAAATGTTAAAATTGATTTTTCAAAATAATTTAATTTTTTTATAATGTCCAAAGATTTCTTTTAGTATAAAGAAATCTTTTTAAATATATACTATTAATGCGAGGTTTTATTATGTATCAAGATATAAAAAGAAATAAAATAAAAACAGGATTTATAATATCTATTTATATAGTAGTAATAACATTAATTATCTATTATATATGTTATGCTTTAGACTTTGGAATATTTTCTATAATAATAGCACTAATTGTATCTATTGCATCTGCATGGGGCTCATATTATTATAGCGACAAAATTGTTTTATCCATAAATAGAGCTCGACCTGCTACCGAAGAGGAAAATAAAAAATTAATAAATATATTAGATGCCCTAATGGTCTCTTCTGGATTACAATACAAACCAAAATTATATGTGATGGATTCTAATCAACCAAATGCCTTTGCAACAGGTAGAGATCCCGAACATTCTGTAATTTGCGTAACAACTGCTTTACTAGACAAATTAGATTATTACGAATTAGAGGGTGTAGTTGCTCACGAAATGGGACATATAAAAAATTACGATATTAGATTATCTGCTGTTTTAACAGTTATGGTAGGTTTAGTTATTATATTATCTGATTTCTTTTCCAGAGCATTTTTATGGGGTAGATTTGATGATAATAATAGAGGCTCAAATGGAATTATGGTTCTCGTTAGTATAATTTTACTTGTATTAGCAGGATTTTTTGGAAAACTAATGAAACTTGCTATTTCTAGAAAACGTGAATTTATGGCTGATGCAACAGCAGTAGAATTTACTAGAAATCCTGATGCTCTAATTTCTGCTTTAACAAAATTGGATTTGGATACTTCTAAATTAGAACAGGCAAATAATTCTACAGAAAATATGTATATAGTAACACCTTTTAAAGGCAAACAAAAGAAAGCTAATAATTGGTTTTCTACTCACCCATCTATAGAGGATAGAATTGAAGCAATTAAAAATTTAAAATAGCTTAGTTTATAAAAACTAAGCTATCTTTTTGTTCCTATGCTGTTGTCATTACATATACGGAATTAAAGCGTTCTAAGTATTTAATTAATTCTAAATATTCTTTTTGCATTTTCATATGCCATATTCTGAACTTCTTCAAAAGTCTTTCCTTTTTCTTCTGCAATCTTTTTAATAATGAATTGCACATTCCTTGGGTCATTTCTTGTCCCTCTATGTGGTTCTGGAGCTAGATATGGACTATCTGTTTCTACTAAAAATTTATCATTAGGTACCATATTTATTATTTCTGCTGCATTTTTTGAATTTTTAAATGTAGTTGGACCAGCAAAAGATATATAAAATCCTAATTTAAGACCTTCTTTAACTAGTTCTCTATTAAATGGGCAGCAATGAAATATTCCCCCATTTTTTACAGAATTGGCTTTTAAAATTTCTAATGTATCCATTACTGCATCTCTAGTATGAATTTGGATTGGTAAATCTAATTCATTTGCTAATTTTATTTGTTCTATAAAAGCATACTTTTGTAACTCTTTATTCTCTGTATTCCAATGATAATCTAATCCAATCTCGCCTACGGCAACAATCTTTTTAGACATTTTATACACTTCTTTTAATTGTTCTATTTCTTGACCTAATTTTTCATTATTATCTGGTACATCATTTGGTGAAATACCTATTGTTGCGTAAATAAAATCATATTTATTTGCTAATTTTATAGCTTCTTTACTGCTTTCTAGGCTGTATCCGGCAGTAACTAATTTTTCTACACCTTCATTTTTTAATGCTATTATTAAACTTTCTCTATCTTCATTAAATCTCTCGTCATTTAAGTGACAATGTGAATCAAATAATTTCATACTATTTCTCTTCCTTTTAATTATTAATTTCTATAATGCATACAGCAGTAGCATATTCTTTGCAATGTGAGATACTTATATCAATATTTTTAATAAGGGATTTATCTAGAATATTAGTATTAATTTGTACATTTGGCTTTCCTTTTTTATCATTAATTATCTCAAAATCTGTCCACTTTATTTTATACTTATCTTTTATAAAAGTAGAAAGAGCCTTAAAGATTGCTTCTTTGGCTGCAAATCTACCACTATAGCTTTGGTATTTTTGTACATTTTTACTTTCGCAATATTCTATTTCTTTTTCTGTATAGACTCTTTCCTTAAATCCTTCTTTTTCTATCGCATCTTTAATTCTAGCTATTTCTATTATATCTGTACCACATTTTATCATTGATTATTCCCCCATTAATTATAATAAAAGGGATTTAAGGAACGTCCCCAAATCCCGATGCTCTCAAATCCCGATTAATTTAATAATACTACAAAATTTATTATATTTAATATTAATGATGTTATTAGTATTACCATTATAACTTTATTACTTTTAGCTGTTTTCTCTATGTTTGATTCTTTATATAAGATATCATATTCATTTTTTAATTTCCAATATAGCTTTTCTAATTCCAAATTTTCTGACCAACTATTTACCAATAATTGTCCTATATCATCGGTTGTAATGTCTTGTAACCAAATATTATGTGTAAAATTCAAAAATTCTTTTCTTAATTTACTCGCCTTTGTAGCACTTTTATATTTCTCTATTAGCTTTTGAATATATATCTTTTTATATAGTTGTAAAATATACATATAAATATATACTTTTTCATAAAGAAACGGTAATTTTGTATAATTAAAAGTATCTACTCCTGATGTAAATAAAGTTGTTGCTTGGCTTGAGAATCCATATTTTATATATTCCCATTTGTCTATTATATCCACTTTTTTATCGTTTTCACTAAATTCTACATTTAAATTATAATTACTTGGCAATACATTTGTATATTTATAAAATTGATGTCTTATATTTTCAAAACTTTTATTCTTATTCCAATGTTCTTGATCTATACAAGAATATGAATATGTTAAAAATTTGTTGGTATCTATATTTATATTTTTAGTATAATTTCCTACTATTTCATCTATTACTTCGGTTATTTTGCGCACGTCATCAAATTCGCTCGTTTGAATTTTTATATTATCAAACTGTTTCATAGAGATGAATTCTGATTTTATATCTTTAAATTTATAATTAAAATTTAATACATCATCAAATTGTTCTAAATCTTCTACTGATGTTTTTAATGTAATAAAACATTCGCCTGTATAAAAGCATATTATCTCTATTTTATCAATCTTAAAGAAAATTCCTGTATTTCTTCCTGCTTTTCCTTGTGCATTTTTACCTAAATTATATTCAAATATAGTGCATGGATATTTCTGAAGAATTGTTGATTGTAGTCCAACATCTAATTCCTTAAATTTTTTTCTTTTATTTTCTGAAAAATCAAATGTTGGAAACATAAATCTTCTTACTTTAGGTAAAAATTTATTATATATATCCAAGTCTTTTTGCTTTTCAAACATTCGCAAAGTACATTTTTTATTTCTTAGTAAATTTTGCAAGTACTTTGAATATTTACTTTGTTCAATTACATATGGATATATAAAATAAGTATATTGGTACCTTGTCTTTAGTTCCATTTCTTCTCCCTCTTTTGTTAAATTATTTTGTATAGTATGTAGCATTTGAATCTATACTTCCTAAATGCCATTCTCCTATAAAGTCTATACCTAAATTATTAGAAAAATCATATTGTGGTGCAACTATTTCTTCGCCTTTTTCGTTTATTGCTCCCCATTTTCCATCTTTTTGAACAGCAGCATAACCATATTCATTTTGCTCTGTTGCATCATCATATTGATAATCTACTACTACTTTTCCGTTTTTATCTACATAACCATATTTATCATTTTGTTTATCTAAAAATAGTGTATTTGAACTATTTATATCTTGCTTAGTTCTTTCTTCAAATCTAAAGTTATAATATTTCTCTTCATTATCTTGTCTTATCTTTATATAACCTTTATTTGTATTAATTTCCGTAACTATTCCTGTTAATTTTATTTCAAAATTACTGTTTAACAAATTTGAAGTAATTCCATCTTCGCTTGCTTCTATTATATCTGCTGTGCTTATGTAATTCATTGTTGTATAAGTTGGGTTTACTACTATTTCATCTTTACTTTTAGCAATACCATACTTTCCTTTTTGTTCAATTATATATGAACCTGTAAAAGCAAATTTAACATTATCATATACAGTATTTAATATTGTCTCACCTTCTGAGCTAATTACGCCTACTTTGTTGCTTGTATTTTTTATTATTATATTTCCGTTTTTTATTCCTAAAATATCTTGAACATTTTGTAGTCCTTCAGAAAGTTTTAATTCTCCATTTCTTTGTACTAATTCCCAATTATTATTTTCTTTTACAACATATATTCCATTTTCGGTTAAGCTCTTTATATCTTGATATTTGTTTTCTAATACCTTTTGATTATTACAGTCCACAACTCCATATTTGTCATCTTCTGTTATTGTTATATACCCTAATTTATAATCTGTTCCTAATCCTCTTATTTCTTTATACTGAGGTTCTATTATTACTTTTCCTGTACTATCTACTAAGCCTATTTTTCCATCTTTTTCTATTAAGATGCTATTGTCTGTATTTTTTAAAGAATATAAGTCATCATATTCGCATGGTAATATTTCTTTGCCTTCTATATTAATCATTCCATATTTTCCATCTTTTTGTACTTTAATAGCATTTTGTTCATATGAAATTGTATTGTTAGCATCATAATTTGCTATTGGTTCAATGTTTTCATATTCTGTAAATATTTCTTTATTCTTTGAGTTTAAAGCTTTCGTTTTATATGTATTATTTGTATAATCTACATCATATGTACATAAAAATATATCTGTTTTATTATTTGGAATTACAATATATTCTTGGTAAGATGGCGCTATAACCTCTTCACCTTTATTATTTATTACTCCATATTTATTGTCTTGAAAGGATGTAAAATAATAATTATTTGTCATCCTTTCACCTTTTCCATTTGTTACTAATTTATATATAACAAAAACAAACATTACTATTACTAGCAGTGCAACTAATACTGCTAAGACTTTTTTCATGTTAAGTTTTGCTTCCCCATTATATCTTTTTCCTCTACTCATCTTATTTCCTCCGTAAGAAATTTTTTGTTTTTTACATATACACTATACCACATTTTTATGACAAATTACAACTAAATATACAAATTTTATCCCTCAAAAAAAGCTCTCTTTTTAGAGAACTTTTTTCTTTAATTCTTTTCTATTTTACATACGATAACTGTCATGTCATCTTTAGGAATTCCGTAGTTATTGTCTATTGCTTCTGCCAAAATTATATCTGCCATCTTTTGAACATTTTCAGTTTCCATTTGTTCTAGCAAATATTTAAGCCATAATTCTTTATTTTCATACTCTGCATTTGATTCGGCAATACCATCACTACACATTACTAAAATTTCGTTTTCTTCTATATCTCTATCCGAAATTTTTAATTCGATATTATTTAGAATTCCTGCTGGTAATGTAATATTTTTTATTACATCCACATGTCGTCTATTTTTTATATACGTAGGAGATGCTCCATTTTTTATAAACTCTACATTTCCTTCGTATAAATCAAATATTGCAATATCTAGTGTTGCATATGAATCATCTTCTGAATTTAAACACATACTAGAATTTATCATATCTAATGATGTTTCTTTATTAAATCCTGATATAAGTAATCTCTTTAGCATTTGTACAGCTATTTTACTGCTTTTTCTTGCATTTGGACCAGAACCCATTCCATCACTTATTGCAATTAATTGTTTACCATCTTGTAATTTCATTTTTAATGTAGTATCCCCAGAAACTGGACTACCATCTTTTTTAGCCTTAGCAAGTCCTATCTGTAACTTATATTTATTTTTACTTATATATTTAAAATAGCAAATGTCTGTTGCTTTTTGAATTGAGCAATCAACTAATTGTACTTCAAATTCTTGCTTATAAAATTTAGTGATAATTTGCTTAATTTTATCTGATTTACATTCTTCTATTTCTAGATTTGTACTATTATAATCTTCACACGGATTAATATAAATACCTATCTCTATCTTACCATTTTTCTCTTTATTAATATTTAATTCCTTAACTTGTATTTTCTTTTGTTCAAGTAATTTTAACAATTCTTCTTTTTCATTTATTTCTTTACCATCAATTTTTTTAGTTGTAATATCATCAGCTAAATTTGATATTGTTTTTGATATTCCGTCTAGTTGACTTACCATGGCTTCTTTGTTTTCTACAATCTTTTTCTTCCAAATAAAATTTATTCTACTAACCCTATAAGAAGCATTTATTGCTTTAACCATTTTATCTATTTCATCCATTAATTTATTACTTACTGCTGAATCATCAAATCCTAAAATATAATTATTATGATTTTCGAATATATTTAATAATTCTTTTCTTGTAATTTCTGCTTTTTCTGTTAATAGTTTAAATATATCATCAACTATTGGTGACTCATCATCTATTAAATCATCGTATAAAACATTATCTTTTAAATCATTGATATTATTTTCTAATTCTGTTACAAATATCTCTTTATTCTTTGTATATTCTACTTCATTTTCTTCTAGGACTGTTGCTGCAGCTTCTTTATATGTATTAGCCATTTCTGATATTGCATCAGATACATTATTTAATTTATATACCATATCTTCTTTTTGCTCTAATCTATTATCTGGTGCTTTAGGCAAATATTTTATATCTTTTACAAAATCTTCTATATTAATCTTCATATTTTTTGGCATTGCAAGTAATCCAATTGATGCGATTAAAATTTCTTGAACCATTATTACTGAATGTGTATTTCCATTTGCTGCATAACTTAATATTATATTGCCTAATAAAAATCCTATTATTACACCTATTTTTCCAATTTTATTTAATAACCCTGCTATCATTCCAGAAATTGCAAACGCTGCTATTTGCACTGGATCCCCATTTTGAATTATTGCTATTACAACACCTATTGTTACTCCAGATGTTGCACCAACCAAAATACCATTTTGCCAACCTAATATTAATACTACTAATACACTTAAAATATTTCTTATAGAAAATCCAAATATGCTTATTTCCCTAAAAGCTGATATTGCTATTGCTATTAATAAACTTGTCCCTAATAATTCTTCTATAGCGAATGCTTTTTTTGTTTTTGAATCTTTTATTACTGAAATTGAGCTATTGAAAATTTTATAGAATATACATGTTATTATAGTAAATAATATTGCAGATAAAATGTCATAAATTAATATTGGTCCGAATAATATTTTTACAACTTGAACTAGAAATGTAGCTACTATTAAATGTGGCATCAATCTTTTTTGCTCTGTTACTTCATTTATTTTTGGTATTACAAAAATAGAAAGAGCCATAAAGATTAAGCTTGTTAATATATATGTAAGTAATCCTGAGCCACCAAATCCTATAAAGGTTCCTATACATGTTATTACATATGGAATTAATATTGGTATATTATTGGCTGTTATTGCTGCAATTATCGCTATTGCAAATGGCGCCATATCATTTCCAAATTGAACTGTTGACACCATAAAGGCTAATATATATATTATTATCGACTGCTTCGAGAAGTTTTGTTTTATAAAATTTTCCTTTAAGTCTCCTCTGTTTTTTTGTTTTTCTTCTACATAATCTGTATTAGCACTTATATTTTGAAACATCCTTTACCACCTCATAACTTCTTTAATATAGTTGCTATTCTAATATATTGTATTAACTTTTTTTGTCATTTTAGGTAATGTATATTAAAAAAGTTTTTTACAATTTGTGATATATTTATTATCTATTTTGTCTTTTGTAATTATTATCTCTATTTTACGATTCCTATTTTATTATATATCCGTAGAAATTACAATATTTTGTCTTAATTTAAAAATAAATTCCTATAATATTTTATAGGAATTTATTTTTTTGTCTGTTCAGTTTATAATTTTAATAACAAAATACTGCTTTTAATTTACAAGGTTATCAAATTATATTTAATATTCAAATAATCTAGGATATCTTTTTCTCTTTCTGTACATGAAAATATTATTATTTGATTATCATGATTACTATTTAAATAATTTATTGTATTTATTAATCTATTCTTATCAAAAAATACAAAAGATTCATCTAGAAAAATTGGTAAAGTTTCATTTGAGATTTCCTTTAGTATTGCCATTCTTAAAGAGAAATATAATTGCTCTATAGTTCCTTCACTTAATTGGCTCGCAGAAACATAATTACCATTCTCTACTTCTACCATAATATCATTATCTGTAATTTTCATATTTTTATATTTTCCATCAGAAATATTAGATATTGTTTGTGATAGTTCCTTAGAAAATTTTGGAGTTACATTTTCTTTCATATTTTTATATGCTTTTTCTAAATATTCTTTTGCTATATCTATTATTTCACTATTATTTTTTAATTCATTATATTCTTCTAAAGAATATTCTAATTCTTCTTGAATATTTGCTAATCTATCTATTTTAGGAAATATATTTTGTTTATCTAATTCTAATTTATGTTCTTCTAATTCTTTTTCGTTTATTTCTTTATTAATTAAATTTATTTTTTCTTCAATTTCTTCATTATAAATTATTTGATTATAATTATCTGTATTTAAATTAATAATTATTAATTCTTTTTTTATTTTATTTTCTATTTCTTTTTCTAAATAATTTAATTCATTTATTTTTTCATTTTTATTTTCATTTAATAAATTAATTTCATTATTTATTTTTTCTAAATTAAAATTAATTTCTTGTTTTTCTTTTTTATAATTATTTTTTAATTTATTCTTTTTATATAAATAAATTAATATTGGAATTATTAAAAAAATATAAATTAAATTAAATAAATTATTTTTTAATAATAAATTAATTAAAATAAAAATAATTACTAAAAATAATTCTAGAAAAATATATTTATTTATTTTTATTTTTTTATAATTAATTTTATTTTTTAAATTATTTATTTTTTCTTTTTCAATTTCTAAATTATTTATTTTTTTATTATATTCTTCTATTATTTCTTTATTTATATTTATTTTATTTTTTTCTTCTAAATAAATATTTTTTACTTTTTTTAATTTATTTAAAAATTCTAAATTATTTTTTAATTCATTTATTTTATTTTTTATTAAATTATTTTCTTTTTCTATTTTATATTTTTCATCTTCATATTTTTCTAATTCTTTTTTTTCATTTTTTAAATTATCTATTTTATTTATTATTTTATTTATTGGTCTGTCTTGACTTCTTTCTGTTCCTATTTCTTCTAATTGTTTTTTATTTAATTTATCTATACTTTTTTTATAAGAAATATTATCATTTCCTGTTGTAGCTAAATTAGATAATTTTTGAATTATTAAATTTTGATTTACTTTATCTATTTTTATTTCATTTTGAATAATTTCTGTACTATTTACAAATAAGTCTTCGTCTACTTTTGTTTGTTCATAAAAAAATGGGATTTCTTTATTCTTTTCTACATTAAATAATGGAGTAATATCGTCACCAAAATTATTATATATTTTTAATTCTTTATTTTTAAAATTACGATATATTTCGAATTCATTATTATTATCTAATTTATATTTTATTTTTCCAGAATATTTTTCTGTATTCCATGGTTTATATTTTTCTAAATCAGATATATTTTTTCCTCTTTTATTTTTAGATATTCCATATAGCATACTATTTATAAATTTTAATAATGTAGATTTTCCACTTTCATTTTTTCCTACAATTATATTTATACCATCATTTAATTCTATATTTTTATTTTCAAATTTTCCAAAACCATTTATCTGTATTTTTTCTATTTTCAATTTTTTCCTCCTATGTATTTTCTAATGAGTCTAATCCAATTTCTATTGCTCTTAAATATTTATTTATTTCTTCTTCATTATTTAATTCTTTTATTTTTTCTAAAATTAAATCTACATATATTCCTCTTAAACTATTTTCATTTTTTATTTTCTCTAACTCATAATTTATTTTTGTTTTATCTTTTAATTTTAAAATATTATTATTTTGAATTAATTTATTTATTTCTAAAATATTTATTTCAAAATTTCTTTTTCCATTTAAAATTATTTTATAAAAATCATTTTTGTTTAATTTTAATTCTTGTAATTTTTCTATTAATTCTTCTTTTGAATTAATAGCTGATATATCATAATTTATTTCTTTAAATTCTCTTTCATCAATTGGAATAAATTCAATATTTATTTCTCTATTTTTTATTTCGCCTGAAATAAAACCATGTGCTCCTAACTCGTCAAACCCAAATGAAATTGGTGAACCTGGATATACAATTCTATTATCATATTTTGGTTTATGAATATGTCCCAATGCAACATAATCGAACTTTAATAAATCTCTTGTTGCCACTGGATTATATAATTCTTTTGCTTCTTTCGAAGCATCTAAATCTGCATGCATTATTAATATATTATTTTTCTGATTATCTATTTTTATCTCGTTTATATTTATTCCTTCAGAATAAAAACTACTAAAACCATAACCATATATATTAACATCATCTAATTCTATTTTTTCTATATCATATTTAAATATGTATACATTATTATTCCAATTAAATTTCATATAATATGAATTTATTAAATATGGATCATGATTTCCTGGTGCAATAAATATTTTTGTATTTGGAATTGTTTTAAACAAATTATTTATATATTCTATTGTGCTTTGTTTTACATAGTCATTTTCGTATAAATCTCCTGATATAAATAAGCACTCTATATTATTTTCTTGTATATATTCTATTATTTTTTTAAATATTTTTCTTTGTTCTAGTCTTCTTATATCTGATAATCCTTCTATTCTTCCCAAACTTGTAAATGGACTATCGAAATGCATATCTGCTATATGTACAAATTTCATTGCTTCCTCCTTTGTAAACATTTGTTTTTAATAATATATCACAAATACTTGTTTGTGTAAATTAAATTTTCTATTTTTATTGCTTACTTTTTACTACTTATACTAAAATATATTTGGTGATTTAAATGAGTTCAATTCTTGATGAAGATTTACTTTATTTGATTTATTCTATAGTAGAAGAAATTCCTGAGGGTAAAGTTGCAACATATGGGCAAATTGCAAGATTAGCTGGTATCCCTAAAAATTCCAGACTAGTTGGAAAAGCATTAAAATACTCAAAACTCTATGGCAATTTTCCTTGCCATAGAGTTGTAAATTATAATGGTAGATTAGTTCCTGGATGGAATGAACAAATTGTCTTATTACAAAGTGAAGGGATTACTTTTAAAGATAATCTACATGTTGACTTAAAGAAGCATTTATGGGATATGTAATTTTGTATATTATTAAAAAAAACACTTCCATATAAATGGAAGTGTTGGTGCACCAGGAGGAATTCGAATCCCCGACCTTTCGGTTCGTAGCCGAATGCTCTATCCAGCTAAGCTACTGGTGCATATCCGTTTAATATTATAACAGTTCTCTTTTAATTATTCAAGTTTTTTTAAAATTTTCTGCAAAAAGGCTTGAAATTTCATTTTTATTATGTTATATTATATTGGTACTTTGTAATCGAGGTGTAGCGCAGTTGGTAGCGCGCGTGGTTTGGGACCATGAGGTCGCAGGTTCGATCCCTGTCACCTCGACCATAAAATTAAATCCTTATATCCTACTAATATCAGTAGATATAAGGATTTCTGTTTTTAAAAATAATCAATAGAGGTTTTACTAACCATTTATACGTATTTTCACCAGAGTTTAAAATATCTATATTTTTTCCTTCTTCTATCTTTTTATTGTAACTAATCCATCAAAATAATCTAACACACTATCAGTAACATCTTTTATAGGTATTTCTAGCCAATTATTATTTGCTGTATTAATTCTTGATTGAAATCTATGATTATTTAAGATATTCGTTAATCTTATATGTATATCTTTTAATGTATTTTCACGCATATTTTTATCTTGAAAAATCAAAATATCTATGTATTTTATTAGCTTGTCCTTATTTAAAACTTCATTGTTAATTAAATAATAAAAATCAAAAATATCTTTAAATCTCGTAGAAGTAATGCCAAACTTTAACAAAGATTTTAGCTTTTCAACCATTATTTGTTCCTTTGAGTTTATAAGTAAGCTGACACTTTCTTCTATTATGTTAAAATCGAAATAATATTCATCTTGCTTAATATCAAAGTATTTATGTACTCCAATATCTAGTTTGGAACTTATTGAATAATGATTTTTATCAGTAAGTGTTATATAAACTCTTTTACCATCATAGTCTTGATGGTGTAATGGCTCAATTTTTCCTGTAATTTTTATCTTAATGCCATCATCAGTATTGTTTAGTTCTTTTATAAAATTACGAATTGATTTATCTTCTAAAGAATATTTTATAAAATCAATATCCATATCTCTTGTTGCACGACGCATATCTTTAGAGATATTATGCATTACAACTCCACCTTTTACAGTAATATTTTTATGATATTTACTATTACCAATTTTTAGTAAAATAATATCTTGTGCTACTTTTGGAATAGCATCTTCTTCTGAATATCCAGCTTCTATATATTTATTTACTAATTCATAAATATCCATTAAAACACCTCATCTTGTATTATTTCAAAAATTTTGTCTCCATTCACAAAGTATTGTAAATATTCTTCTATCTTTTGTGTATCTAATGAATTTACAAGTTTTCTATAATTAGATATAATTTCTTTATATAAATCATATCCTATTTTATTTTTATTTCTAGCTAAATCAATTAACATTCTCTCTTTATCATAAATATTAATAATGATTCCTTCATAATCAATTTGAGTTTTTCCTAAATTATATAACTCGTTTTTCATACGAATTTGTTTTATTTTATTAGAATATATCATTCTGTTGTTCCTATCTGTAGCTAAATATATTTTACTTGGAATTACATCTGTTAAATTATGATAATAATAAGCAGAATAAGATGTAAGTACTCCATAGGGATATTTCTTCATTATAATAGCTAAATAATGCACATTTGGTACATCAGAATATATTCCTTTTTCTATTTTATATATTTCTCTATTTTCTAATGCTTTTCTAATCTGATAAGTGCTTTTATACTTATTTTTTATTTCATTATAATTAAACAACATATTTTTACCCCCCAAAAGTATTTTAACCTAATCCGCTCCATAAGTCAATAGCTATGGAGTCGATTAGGTTAATTTTACAATTTACCCACTACACTGAAATTAGATTATATCTTTAGTGTAGCAATACATTATCTTTAAAAATTTAAAAATATAAATGTAGAAAATAAATGTAATACTTAAAATAATAAAGCACATAAAAATTGCTCAAGTGTAGGATTAGAAAGAAAACAAGTTTGGTCACCTCGACCATATAAAAAGCTTGAAATCGTTTGATTTCAAGCTTTTATTTTAATGTTTCAAAAAAATTCTTTTAAAGAAATTTAAAATCTTTCTATACCATACTTCATTTTTTATCTCAACTAATGCAACTTTGTCTTTTGAATCATTTATATTACTATTAGATTTATTAAATATATTATCAGGATTATATTTTAGATATTTTTCTTTTTCAAGCTTTTCTTGATTCTGCTGTAACAAGTTCTTTAATATTTCTTTTTGCTTAGCTGTAGCAAAATAGTCTCTAAATAGTGAAACCAATATAGCATTTGCCTTTCTGGAAATATTCTGTTCAGCCAAATCAATATTTGGATTTATTTTAAAATCGTACTTTCTGTCTTTATGTTTTTCGTAAAAATCAATTTTTTCTTTCGGGATTTTTTTATATTCATCTTCAGAAAAATGATTGATAATTTCTAATACTTCTGTGTATGCTTTTGCATATAAATTATTCATCTTTTGTTACTCCTTCTTCATTTCTTTCATTAGATAAAACATTTTCAACTCTATCCATTTGCTCTACTTGTTCTAAGTCAAGCCCATTACTTATTGCATTTTTTACAATATCCTTCATGGAAATATGTTTAGCTTCTTGCTTTTTTATATATTCATCAATTCCAATTTCCTCTGTTTTAAATTTTGAAAAATCTAATTGTGATGGAATTGCATCAAAAAAACTTTTTTCTTCTGCTAATGCTCCTGTATATCTACCAACAAAATCATCTACAATTTCTTTAGATTCAGCATCGGTCTTTCCATTTAATAACATCGTTCTCAAATTTTCTGTTTCATCTTCAGTTAATTCTGTTTTTCCTAATATTCTTGAATTTTCTATTTCTTCTTGTTTTTCTAGAGGATAATCTAATTTTTTTCCTAAATATCCAAATCCCCTAATAATCTTTGATTTTGTTGTTTTTCCCCTATCTGACATTTCTCCATAATCAGATATGTATTGTAATGCATTCTTTCCTTGTACATGAATTTGTTCAAGTTCTCCTTTTATTTGGTATGAATGACGTATAAAATCTGCAAAAGTTTGTCCTTGTCCTAAGTCTTTATCCCTTGCTTCTATTACTTTAAAAGCCATTTGCGTTTTTTCAAAATATTTATCTGTTCTAATCTCTTGTTCTGGACAACCTAAACTTCTTGTTATTGCCACTGCAACTGCTTGTACAAAACCTTCTGTTACTTGATTATGTATTACTTCTTCTCCATTAGGTAATATTTCAGTTGTTGTTAAACCTGTTGAAATATTAAATTGACTTTCTGCTGGTAAATCTATAACTTCTGATATGATTCTTGCTCCGTTTACATATTCCACTTTTCTATATCTATCTACTTTATCATAATTACTGTATGTTCTTCCATCTATACTTGTATACATCTGTGGTTCAGCTTTTGGTACAAAATCTTTTTCCATATGATGAGTCACCTCATGAAAAAAAGTGTCTCTTAAATCTGTTAAATCATGAAATGTTGCTCCCTCTCGTAACTTTTTCCCTTCGCTATCTCTAACTTCTTTAAATATAGCTACTGTATCTGCTAGCTTACCATTTTTATCGAAATAGCAAAAATTCATTGCTCCCGTATGCTTTCTTACAGTATCATAGTATTCTTGTGAATTTGCCATCATCATGGTTTTATCTTGATAGTTCTTACCATATAATATGTCATCATTATTCTCATTAAATTCACCTAGAACTAAATTATCAATTTCCATTAACTTACTTAGTGCTTCATCAAAACTTACTATACCATTAGTAATATTTTCTATTCCTTTTGAATATTCATATGCTAATAGCAATGTTATATTAACTTCTTCCCCATTTTCATCTATAATACTTTTCTGCCAAGTATCCTTTTCACTTAACGCTTTGCTTGCCTTTGCTAAATTTTTAGAATCATTGTCTTCATATTTTTTTAATAATCCATCTACTTCAATTTTAATTGTCATATGTTTTCACCTTATTTATTTAAAATAATTGTATCCTGTTTTAAAGATTTCTTCTTTTCTTTCTGCATAGCTATTAATATTCTTGGTCTATTATACCTTTGCATAATAATAAATTGACTATCAAAAGCCATAGCACAAAGTGCAGTTATAAGAAATATCCAAAATTGTCCCCATATTGTAGAAAAGAAAATTGTTGAAACAGAAATAGCTTCATTCACCCAATGGTCCAATTCTGATTTTGCCATTGTATTTGCTATTTCCTCTAATGAATGCTCCTTTAGTGAAAATGTTGCTGGATTATATGTAAGTGCCTTTCCTTTCCACTTTTTCACTTTTAATTTTTGATACAGTTTCTTTTCAAATTTTCTCTCTTTAAACCACCATTGTTTATATGTTATATGTTTTTTAAATAGCTTAGTAACATTTCCCATAATAATTCTCATCCAAAAATGATACATTATAGTAAATGCTGTTATACCAGTCCATAAAACAACTTCGCTTTTATATATATTTCCATAGTATAACGTAAAACAAATAATACTTGCTAAACATGTAACAATTATTACACTATGCATAAAAATTGCTGGTTTACTCATTTTATTTTTTTCCATTTTATTACTCCATTTTACTATTTTCCCTTGTTAGTTTACCTTACTTCGTCCTCTTCATTGTCTCCTAATATATTACCCTGTCTTTGTTTTTCTTGGCTTATTCCTTCTTGAATCGCTGTTTTTATTAGGGCTGTTAGATGTTCTGGCTCTGGATAATCTTTTTTATCTAATGCTGCTAATACAAATTTATCCCTAATACTATACCTCCTAATTTTACCATTCTCATCTGTAACTCTAGAAAGTTGATCTAATAACATTGAAATATCCATCGGAAAGCCATGTTCTTTGGCATAAATATCAGCAAACGCTAAAGTTGTTCTTGTATTTCCGTCTCTAAAAGGATGTACTCGCCAAATCCTTGCTAGCCTCTGTGTAAATTCTGAGGCTATTTCCTCTATGTTTTTTCCTTGCCAACTAGTATTGTTTAAAACATCTAGCGCAGAATCTAAATCTTCTGGAATGTCTTCTGGTTCAGAATAATGTAAACTTAAACCTGGTATTACAACTTCTATTTTCTCGATTGGAACTGACCTAAATTCTCCAGCCCAATCAAAAATATCTCCAAAAATATGCTTATGTATTGTTTTGAAGAACTCTGCGTCATATCTCTTCTTAAAAGCTTTATTTACATCAATTAATTTTACAAACCCTATATCTTTTTCCGCTTTATTTAAATCATCATACTCTTCTATTCCTAATTTATTTTTTAGAGTTCCGTTTTCTTGTATATATGGATCTTTCATAACTATTCTCCTTATTTATCTTTATTATATTTATCTATAATTTTCTGTTGAAGTTCTTCTAATTCAATCTTTCCATCAACATAGTCTTTAGTTAAATTTAAAGTTTCATCTGTTGGTACATCTGCTCCTGATATAGAAATCGCCAATGCTTTTTTTACTAATTTTATTCGATCTTTTCTAGTTGTTTTATCTACTGAATATTCCATATGTTTCATCCCTTCTTACATTTATTCTTATAAATTACGTATATTATATCAGATTGCGTTAAATTTTTATATACAAACATTTAAATATTCTTGCATTTTATTATTCTTATTCGTATAATTTTCGTAAACTATGAAAAAGGAGCAAATTATGGAAGAAATTTTTGATGTTTTTAATGAAAAAGGAGAATATTTAAACAAAACTGCAAGTCGAGAAGTTTGCCACTCTAAAGGCCTTTGGCATAAGGCTGTAACTGCTTTTATTATTAATTCTAAAGGGCAAGTTCTACTGCAAAAGCGTAGTCCTAATAAAAAACTATGGCCTAATTGTTGGGATATAACTGCAGGTGGTCATGTGCTAAGTGGAGAGTTTGGCTTTCAATCAATCATTCGAGAGGTTAAAGAAGAATTAGGCATTATTTTAACTAGAAATGATGTTTTATTTATTGGTAGTTCAATTTCTGTTAACGAAAAAGGAAATATTATTAATAAACATTTTAATGAATATCCCCCTCATAAAATATTCGATATATGATGATTTTACACAATTATCTATATCGAATATTTTTTAGCTCTTTTCTTTTTAATAAATTTATGATATCTTGTTATAATAATTATATTAAGGAGTATTATGAAAGTAAGTAAAGATATTAAAGATTCAAAATTTAATATAAAAATACTAGGAATTTCTCTTCACGAGATCCTTTGGTACTTTATTTTATTTAGTATTGTTGGTCTTATACTCGAAACAGTATATTGTTATCAAACTACCGGCGTATTAGAAAGTAGAAAAGGTTTAATTTACGGACCGTTTTGTCCAATTTATGGTGTTGGAGCAGTTTGTTTAATAGTTTTATTAAACAAGTACAAAGACAATCCAATAAAATTATTTTTATATGGAATATTACTAGGCAGCATATTAGAATATTTTTTAAGTTTTGCTTTAGAAGCTATATATGGCACTAGATTTTGGGAATACTCTTATTTAAGATTTAATTTAAATGGTAGAATTTCTCTTATATATTCTTTATTCTGGGGAATTCTAGCTATTTTCTTAATAAGATGGCTTAAACCATTAGTAGATAAAATAATTGACAAATTAACAAATAAACTAACTTTAACTGTAGAAATTGTTGTTGTTACTTTTCTAGTATTTGATTTATTTGCAACAATATATTCAATTTCTATATATAAAACAAAAGCTATAAATAAATATTATAATTTACCACCTAAACCTTATGGTAAAATAGAAACATTCATAAAAAACAAAATATTTCCTGATAGCTATATGAAAAGGAGCTTTCCAAATCTTCGTTTTATAGATGTCAATGGGAATGAAGTTTATATAAAAGATATTTTATAACTTGAAAAAGTAGCCTTAACAGCTACTTTTTTTGTATATCTTTAATTTGTAAAACAAAAAAGGGATTTAAGGATCGTCCCCAAAATCCCTCCCAGAGGAACGTCCATAAATCCCTTTCTCTCTATAAATTACTTAGGTAAAATGATTTTTGTTTTTTCTTTATTTCTTTTATATAGTGTTATTTTATTTCCCATTATTTGCACAATTATAGAGTCGGTTTGCAATGAAATTTCTTCTGCAATATCTTTTATTGGTGCTTCAACACTTTCTAATACTTTTATCTTTATTAGCTCCCTTGCTTTTAGAGCATCTTTTACTTGCTTTATTAAATTATCACTTATTCCCATCTTGCCTACTTGAAAGATTGGTTCTATATGATTTGATAAACTTCTTAAGTAAGCACGTTGTTTGCTTGTCATAGTATTACTCTCCTTTATAAATCTATGTATATATTTTAATATATTCTTAATTTTTTATCAATATTTTAATTTATTTTACACAAATTTTTTCTTTCATATTTTCAAACTTGCTGTCCCCTATTCCACTTACATTTTTTATATCCTCAATCGTCTTAAATTTACCATTAAGTTCTCTGTATTCTATTATCTTTTGTGCTGTAGCCTCACCTACACCGGGAATTTCTTCTAAGCTACTTTGGTCTGCAGTATTTATATTTATTTTTTCATTTTCCTTCCTTTTAATATTTGATGTTTCATCTTCTATTATTATGTCATCACCTGCTTCGTCTGTTACATATTCCTTTTGTAGTACTTTCTCTTCTCCGTTTATTTTTTCATCATTAATTCTTGGAATATAAATTTTTTGCCCATCTTCTAATTGATACGCTAAATTTATTTGAGAAATATCTGCATCTTCGGTAAATCCATTTGCCGCATCTACTGCATCTGCAATTCTACTACCTTCTTTTATTTCTACTACACCTTCATTATTTACTGCTCCTGTAACATGTATGAATATTTTTGAAATATCTTCTTGTTCTTGCTCGATATTTGTTTCATTTTGTAACATATTATAATTATCTAGCTCTGTATATTCATTTTCTAGATTGCTACGCGTATAAAAAAAGACGCATAAAAAGATAATAATTATTATACAAATAATTACAATTATTACTTTATTATCCTTTAAATTAAAGTCGTTCATTTAACCTCCTATTCTATTTTACTAATTCAATAAAAAAAAGATTGAAATTTGTCGAAATATAATATATTATATATATATTCTTATAAAGGAGTAAAAATATGAAATTCAAAAAATTTATTTTATGCTTAATGGCTTGTATTTTAGGTTTATCAATCCTACTACCCGTAAGAACTTTTGCAGATAACAATAACTTAAATATCAATGCAGAATCTGCAATCTTAATTGATGGTGATACAGGAAAAGTTTTATATGAAAAATCAGCAAATGAGAAGCGTGAACCTGCAAGTACAACAAAAATCATGACAGCATTACTAACATTGGAAAACTGTGATTTAAATGATATTGCAACTGTTACATCAGAAGCTATAACTTCTGTTCCATCAGGATATTCTACAGATTTATTAAAAATGGGAGAAGAATTAACTATAAAAGATTTACTATATGCCTTATTACTACCTTCTTCTAATGAAGCAGCTAATGTTTTGGCTATACATATAGCTGGAAGTATTGATAGCTTTGCATCTATGATGAACACACGAGCAATAGAATTAGGTTGCAAAAATACACACTTTGTAAATCCAAATGGAGTACATGATGATAACCACTATACAACAGCTTATGATTTATCAGTTATTGCAAGGGAAGCAATGAAGAATGATACATTTAGACAAATTGTATCTACAGCATCATATACTTTACCTAGTTCAAATAAATATTCTAGAATTGATAGAACTCTTATAACAACAAATGATTTGATAAAAAAGCAAAGTAAAAATTATTATGAAAACGCAATAGGAATAAAAACAGGATTTACTACACCAGCAGGAAATTGCTTAGTATCTTCTGCAACAAAAGATGATAAAAACTTAATTGCTGTTGTACTAAAATCTCGTACAGATAATGATAGATATAACGATGTAAAAACTTTATTTAACTACGGATTTGATAACTTTTCTAAAAAAGATATTGTAAAAACTGGAGACATTGTAAAAACAATAGATGTAAAAAATGCAACTTCTGCTACAAAGAACTTAAATTTAGTTGCTGAAACTGGTGTTAATACAATTGTTACTAATGATAAACTAAATGATACTATAGAGCCACAAATAACTTTAAATGAACAATTACAAGCACCAATAAAAAAAGATACAATAGTTGGTACAGCAACATATACTATAGATAATATCCAATATACTATTAATTTAAAAGCTGGAAATGATGTAAAGAAATCTTATGTTTTATATATAGTAATTGCAATAGCAATTATTGCTTTAATACTTATATTATTTGAAAAACCAAATAAAAAGAAGAAACAAAAAGGTAGAAGAAAAAAATCAGCTGTTAGACCAACAGGGTATTATAAAGCAAGGTAATTAAATACCTTGCTTTTCTTTTGTATAAAATATCTAATTTAATTTTTCCCATAAGTCTTCTACTTTATAATGTTCTCTGTCTGCTTCTGTAAATATGTTAACGATTACATCTAAATAATCCATTAATATCCAAGAATTTGAATTATATCCTTCTATCTTATGTGGAAGAATATTTTCTTTCTTTAATTCTTCTTCTACATTGTCTGCTAATGCTTTTATATGTGTTGTAGATGTTCCACTTGCTACAACCATATAATCTGCTAAAGAACTTTTTTCTTTTATGTCTATAGTTTTTACATCTATAGCTTTCTTTTCATCTAATATTTTTACTATTTTATTTAATAATTCGTTTTCCATATTTCCTCCTAATAATCTTGTCCAATTGTTATGGTAAAGTCTACGTCTTCTGTGTCTTTACCAGTTTCTGTCTTGGCGGTTTCCTTTATTACATTTTTTACTTCTGTAACTTTTTCACTTGCTTGTTTTGTTCTATTTGTTATCTTTGTTTGTTTAACTTTAGATTCTGTATTTCCTACTTTTAAAATATTATAACCTTTTTCTTTATATTTATTTACAACTTCTTCTAAGTTAGTAAAATCGCTTGTTCCATTTAAAATTTGAAGTGTTGGCATCTCATTTGTTACTTCATCTTCTGTAGGACAATCAAAGAAATACTGTGCAATCATAGCCTGTGCCTCGTCATCATCTGTTAAATATAACCATACTCCATTCATTTCTTTTGGCTCCCCTGGTAAAGTTGCAGTTTTTAAATTGTCTGTAGAAAACTCTACTGCATATGGAATATAATCTTTTATAGTATCTAATGGTATGTTTGTTTCTATATTGTTATTAGCTATATCTATTAATTCTCCAATTTTTGATATATTGCTTAATTTTAAAGTTTGTTTTAATAATGCTGATATAAAATCTCGTTGTGTCCTCATTCTTCCTGTATCTTGAGTTCCATAAGATGAAGAATATGTAGTACCATCATTATTATGTCTAAATCTTAAAACTTGTTCTGCTTGATCTCCATTTAACTTTTGCAATCCCTCTTTTAAATTGATGTGTAAATCTTGGCTAGTATCATCATATTTCATATCCATTGGTACATAAAATTCTACTCCACCAATTGCATCAACTAGCTCTCTTAATCCTTTTGTATCTATTGCAACATAATATTTTAAATTTAATCCTGTTAATTCATTTACTTCTTTTAAAATCTTTTCTGAATTTTTACCTTGATATACAGAATTTATCTTATCATATGCTGTAGCACGTTTTGGATTATCACCTATAAAAGTATCCCTCTGAATAGATATTAATGATGCTTTTTGTGAATTAGGATCATATTTTCCTATCATTATCGTATCTGTTAAATTTAAGCTTTCTCCTAATACTAAAAATTCTATATCTGTCATATTCTTTCTTGTTTCTTCCGTTTGTCCAACCAATGTTGCAAAAAGACCTTTTAGTCCTCCACCATTTATTACTACTTTACTTGTGAATACTCCTGCTAAAATAATTAATATTACTACTATAAATAGTATTACTCTTTTTGCAACTACATGTTTCTTTTTATTTTTTTGTTTGCTTGATATATTTGATTTTTTTACATTATTTATTCTATTATTTTTTACTGGTCTTTTTACATTATTTGCTTTTTTTCTATTTATATTTCCATTATTATTATTTTTCATATGTTTACTTGCCAACTTTTTCACTCCTATTATAAGATATAACACATAGTATAACAAAAAAATAATTAAACTTCAAGAATTTACTTGAAGTTTAATTATTTAGAAGAATAACATTAATAGTAAATTATTATTATATAGAATTGAAGCTATATATGATGTCTTAATTGCTAATTGCAATTCTTGTACATGTACAAAAGATAATATTGCAAGAACTATATAAATAATTAATAGTCCTTCTATAAGACCATAGATAAATCCTCCTAATTTATCTAGTTGTTTTATTATTGGTAATGATGCAATCGCTCCAAATATAAATTTTAAGAAAAACATTATAATGTTAATAATTATAAATAGTACTACTATAACTATTAAATTAATAATAACTTCTGCTATACTTTTAGCAATTACATTATTTGTATTTTCTTTAACAGTTTCTACTTGTTCATTTATAGAATCTAATATAATGCTTGGCTCTGTACTTGTTTCTTCTGCATTTTCATCTTTTGAATTTAAAGAATTCTCTATCGTACTTGTTAGGTTATTATATATATCTGTATGATTTATAATTATTGCTGATACAGGCTTAAATAATATTAATGAAAGCACTAATGATATCACTATAGAAAGTAATTTAACAATTACTCCAGTTAACCCTCTTTTTACACCAAAAAATATACAAATTGCTAATATTAAAATAACTATAATATCTGCTATAATATTCATTCTATCCTCCTATAAATTTACAATCTCGATTTTGTCTGTATAAACAATACCTGCTATGCCTTCACCTAAAATAATATCTTTTATTTCTGTAGATGAATTATATCTTTTTATTAGCCAGCCACTTGTATTTATAAAATCAACTTCTGTTCCTAAGTTTACCGCAATTACATCTCCTACAGCGTTTAGACTTGTTGCTACGCCATCTATATTATATATATTGTTTTTTCCGCTTGATATATTAGTTATCTCTACATCTATATTTGCAAATAACCCCGCTGATTTTTCGGTTATACATACAACACTATCTTTTAAGTTTATATCTGAAAATGTATTTTTTGTATCAGAAATATCTAACAGTTTTTTATCAGAATTATTTTCTATAATATGTACTGAATCATCATACATACAAATTAGTTTGTTATTATCTTGATATTTTAATTCTATTATTATTTCTTTTGATTCTGCTGGATAAATATATTCTACAGAGTTAGATGGGTCGCTTTGCGCTTTTTCTATTGATATTATTTTTACATTTGACTGTATAAAACTTCCTGATGTATCTACCTCTTCATAAGCTAAATATTTATTATCATTTGATATAGCTACATCTATCGCTGTCGTTTGTGATAAAAATGTTCTAAATAACTCTGTTCCTTCGGGATTATATGTTATTATAACATTATTATGGCTTGTCCCTGTAACTACTATAGAAACATAACCATTTTTATTTACAAATATATGCTCTATGTTTCCTTCTATATCTTTCTTCCAAAGTACATCTGTTCCAGATATAAGTTCTAGCTTTGACCCTTCATTTTCTGCCAGTGCCAAGAACCTATTTTCTGTATCATATATACAATTACTAATTTCAACTTCTAGTTCCTTTTCTTTTTTACCATTTGTAGAATAAACACTTAAAATACTTTTATTTAATATTCCTATATAATTGTTATAAACTAAAATATTATTACTTTCTATTTGCGATGGTAGCTCAATTACAGGTCCATTATTTTCTTCTATATTTTTTCTAAAAATATACCTGTCAACATTATCCCTAAAAGTCTTATTTAACATATATATACTTGTAAGTATTGCCAGTATAATTATTACAACAACAATCGTAATTATTATAGCAACTTTTTTCCTATTTAATTTTCCTTTTGGTTTAGTATTTTTATACTGATTAAAGCTAATTAATTGCATTATTTTCTCCTTTAATTTGTTCCCATTCTTTTTCTTTAAATCCCTTTAAAATTAAAGTATCTGATATAAATAATGGCCTTTTTATTAGCATTCCGTCTGACGCTAATAATTCATAAATTTCGTCTTCTGACATATCTTTTATCTTTTCTTTAATATTAAGTTCTCTATATTTCATTCCACTTGTATTAAAGAACTTTCTTACGTCTAATCCTGATTTAGTTATCCATTTTTTTAATTCATCTTTTGTTGGCGTTTCTGTTACTATATTTCTATCTACATACTCTATTTTGTTTTCATCTAGCCATTTCTTTGCCTTTTGGCATGTTGAACATTTTGGATATTCTATAAATAAATTTTTCATTTTTTCTCCACCTTTAATTTTGTATTTAAATCTTATCATAAAAGAATAAAAAAATCCATAGAATTACCTATGGATTTTCTTTTATCTTTTTCTTCTTCTAATTTGCCATATAACTATTCCTATAATAATTATCACTAATGGTAAAATGAATATTATACTTCTTATTATTAAATCTTCTTTTTGTGTTGCTGTATATGTTACATATTCAGTCTTCTTTCTAATTGTAACCGCTGGATCTCTGTCTGCTAAATATGACACTGTATTTAATAATACATCTGAGTTACTTCTAAAATTAATTGCATTTATTGATTGTGTTCCTGTAGAAGCTCTCATTGTTATTTGTGAATCAGAAACAAATAAATTATCTGCAAATATTATAAGTTTTGATTCTTTATCTTCTCCTAATGTTTTTGTTAGTTCTTCACCTATAGGGAATGAGCCTGTTTCTTCTCCCTCTTGTGCAGAAGTATCTGTTATACTTTGATCTATTCTATAGTATGATGCTTCTGATGATTGAATAATTGGCTCTGCTGTAACACCTAAATTTTCTAGTTCCTCATCACTCTTAAATTCTAGTCTTGTTGCATTAAATAAAATTATATAGCCATCAGATATATCTTCTGTAACTTTATGTGTTGATAGACTTGGTAATATAAAATTTTGTGACCCTGGCAACATTCTATCTGAATCTGTTTCTCTTACAATTCCATTTCCAACACTTACGCCATACATATCTAAAACTTTTTGAACATTTGCAAGTTCAGTTGTTTTTGCATTACTTAACCATAATATATTTCCACCATTATTTATATAGTTTATTATTTTGTCTGTCTCTAACTCTGTAAAATCTTCGGTTGGCGTTGCAATTACTAAAACATCGCAATCTTCTGGAAATTCAGTTGTTAATAAATCTAAATCTGCAACATCAATAACATCATTTTGTAAGTATTGTTTTGCTAAAGACATATTATCTACCATTTCACCATGACCTGTTAAGAAATATGCTTTTGGTTTATCTGCTGATGTAGTTTCTATTATTGCATTTGTTACTTTTTCCTCTGTTAAATCTGTTGTTTCTCCTGTTGTATAATTATAACTACTTAAGTCATATGCTGATATTGTTTTTGATCTTTCTGGTGATTGTACTACAATTGCAGATTCACTATCTGATATATCATATTTTTGTAACAAATCTGGTCTTTGCGTACTATCTACAACTTCCACTTTTATATTTGGATTTATTGCTGTGTATTGTTTAGCAAAATCAATAATTGTTGTATTTTCATCTGCTCCGAAAAAATATAATGTTACTTCTTGCTCTATATCTTTTACTTTTTCTTTACTTTCATCTGATACAGAGTACAATTTTTCTTCTGTAAAATCTAATGTTGGTAAATTTAATTTATCTGCCAATATATTTATAGCTATATATGCTACAACCAATAACGCTACTAACAATATAACTCTGGTTGTATCTGCTATCCATTTTTTCTTTATTATTTCGAAAAACTTTCTCACTGTTATTCTCCTTCCTTTATTTAACACTTTTTCTTCTTTGTATAACTATAATTGTTAATAATACAAATAATACTGTATAAGAAATAAATGCTACTACTTCCGTACAAGCTATTTGGCCATTTCCGAATCTGTTAAACATATTCATTAGTCCTAATGGTTCTAAGCTTTGGCTAAGATAAGGAGTTCCAATCCATGTTATTACATAAAATGCTATTGATACAATAGCTGCGATTACTTGATTTTCTGTAATACTTGAAGCAAACATACCAAATGATATTAGTGCTGCTCCTAATAATATAAATCCAAAAACTGTTACAAGTGATGTTTTTATATTTGGATTTCCTAAAAACATTAAAATTATATAGTATATAAATGTTAATACTACTGCTATTAAAAGAACGATTAATGCAGCAAAGAATTTTCCTAAAACAATACTTGTTACACTTCTTGGTGCTGTTAATAATAGCTGTTCTGTTCCATCTTTTCTTTCTTCTGAAAATGTTCTCATTGTTAACAATGGTACTATCATTATTAATATTGTTGACAATGAATAAAATATATTGCTAAACATTGTTGAGCCTGTTACTAATACTTCTGAATAGAAAAATAAACTTGCCATTAATAAAAATAGTCCCACAAAAACATATCCTATCGGAGATAAGAAATATGTTCTAACTTCTTTTTTTATTATTGCCCACATTATTTTTTACCTCCTTTTTTCTTGTTTGCTTTTTTGTTATTCTTCTTTTCTTGTTTTTGTTCTTTCTTTTCTATTTTTTCCTGTTTCTTTTTTTCTTCCTTTTGCTTCTTTTCTTCTTCTAATTGTTTTGCCTTCTCTTTCTTTTCCTTTTCATTTTTCTTAATTAAATCCATAAATGCTTCTTCTAAAGTTATTTCTGGTTTTTTAAGTTCAAATATTGTAATATTTTCTTTTGCTAAATCTGAAAATATAGATTTTCTTATATCATAATCTTTCTCTGGAATTATTCTATATTCTTTTGTATTATCATCATTTTTCTTTATTAGTTCTATTTTCTTTGCACCTTGGATTTTTATTTTTTCTATTTTATTTTCTTTATCTTCTACTATTATATTTATTGCATTTTCTATATTTACTGTATCCTCCAAATGTTCTGGTGAATCTACTGCAACTATTTGTCCTTTGTTTATTATTATTACTCTTTCACAAATTTGACTAATTTCAGATAATATATGTGAACTAATTATTAGAGTATGGTTTTTTCCTAATTTTTTTATCAAATTTCTTATCTCTATTATTTGTTTTGGGTCTAGTCCTACTGTTGGTTCATCTAATATTATTATTTCTGGATTTCCTACTAAAGCACCTGCCATACTAACACGTTGCTTATATCCCTTTGATAAATTTCTTATAAGTACTTTTCTTACATTTTGAAGCCATGTATCTTGTATAGCTTGATCTACACTTTCTTTAATCTGCTCTTTCTTTACGCCTTTAAGTTCTGCCATGTATGTAACGAATTCTTTTACTGTCATGTCTTTGTACAAAGGAACTCCTTCTGGCATGTATCCTATACATTTTTTAGCTTTTTTAGGTTTTTTAGAAATATTATAACCATTAATAATAACTTCGCCTTCTGTTGGTTCGATAAATCCTGTTAAAATATTCATTGTTGTACTCTTTCCGGCTCCATTTGGTCCTAAAAGACCTATTATTTCACCATCATTAATTTCGAAGCTAATGTTATCTACGGCTTTGAACTTTCCATACTTTTTTGTAACATTTTTTACAGTTATCACCAATTCTTCCTCCTTTTACAAATATACGTAAATATTACCACTTAAGATTTTAAATTTCAATATAATTTATAATAATAGAAACTGTTTCACAAAAAATTTACATTTTGTAAACATTTTGTGAACTTTAGGGACGGGCTTAAAGTTCATTTGTTTACAGAATGTCTAATTAGATTTCCAAACTCCTAAATGTACACGCTTTTCGTGGCATAATTATTGCAGCACATATAAAAGGGAATCTGTAGTATTTAGCTACGATTCCCTTTATTACTTTGATTACTTTTATTTCTTATTTACTTTTTTCTTTTGTCGCTTAGTTAATACTACTGCATATCTTAATGTTACTGTCTCTAATCCTACTAATGCTACTAGAGCTACTAGTAATCCTATTGGTAATTCTCCAGTTTCTACACTTATGATTACATTTGCATTTGATGTATTATCTTTATCATTGTTATCTACAAATCCTGGTACATTTCCTGTTTCTACTAATTTTACTTCATTAGCCTTTTCTCCCATATTCTCTCCAGTTTGTTCCCAGTTTAATAATACTGTATATTCTTTTGTCTCTCCTGCTCCTAGCTCTGGGATTACCTTTATTAATTTTCCATCTTGTTCTTCCCAGGTTCCGTCATTGTTTGCTAGGCTCATTCCTTCTGGAATGTTTTCTTCTATTGTTGCATTTCCACTTACTTCTCCTGTGTTACTTACTTTTATCTTGTATTCTACTTGTACACTTGTACTTTCTGATGCTTTTCTGTAGATTTCTACTTTTTCTAGTTTTCCATTTGTTGGAGCTCTTCTTTCTCCATTTACAATGATTCCTGTTATCTCTTTTTCTACTCCTATATTAAATGGTTTAGCTTCATAGTAATAATATAATTCTATCGTATTATTTACTACATCGTTTCCTTCTTCGTCTTTTACGATTTCTACTTTCATAGTTCCGTTTGGCTCTTCTGGACTTTCGATTAATGTGTAATACTCGAATTCTTTTGCTGTTGTTTCGTATTCGTCTTGGTTAAATCCTTCTATTACTACTTGGCTATTTTGTAATTCTCCTGTTTCTGGATTTATTTCTTCTAGCTCTTTTCCTGTTGCTTTTTCTACATAGTGTACTACTACTTTTGCTGGCTGATTATAGTAGTAGTTTACTACTATTTTCTCTTCTGTCATCGTTCCTGCTGCGTTTTCTGGTAATACATTGTTTCCATCTTTATCTGTTGTAGCTACTACATAACTTAAGAACTCTTTTGCTTTTATGTCATATTTATCTCCTACGTGTCCTTCGTGTAATGTTGGTTCTTCCAACTCTTCTCCTGTTCTTATGTCTATATGATGTTCTTCTACTCCGGCAGATTTTTTAGAATAATAATATGTTACGACTGTTCTATTGTTTGTTATGTTTCCTTCTTCGTCTGTTTCTACTACCATTGTTCCTGTGCTATTTTCAGGTACTTCTATTAAGTCATAATTTTCAAATGTTTTTTGCTCTGTTGTATATTCGTCACCTTCGTGTTTAGTTTCATCTACTATTTGTTCTGTTAATGGTTCTCCTGTTAATTTATCTATGTAGTTTACTTCTAATACTGCTTTTTTGATGTAATAGTAATTTACTGTTACAAGTTCTTCTCCCATTGTTCCTTCTGCATTTTCTGGAAGTTTGCTTTCTACTAAGTCATATCCTTCAAATTCTTTGCTTGGTATGTTGTAGTCTTCTCCTACTTGTACGTCATGTGTTTCAGTATATAACACTTTTCCTGTCTTATCATCTATGTGGTTTTCTATTAATCCTGTATATACTGGTTCATAATAGTAGATTAATGTTTGCTCTTCTTTTGTCATTTCTATTGTTGTCTTTTCTGGGCTTTCTACTAATTTGTATCCCACAAAGTCTTTTGAATTTGTTACAAATTCATCTCCAACTAGTCCTTCTTTTACTGTTGGCTCTTCTAAGTCTTTTACTATCTCGTGTGTCTCTGGGTTTCTTTCCACATATCTTACTGTTGCTTTTGTATTTTGTAGATAATAGTATGTTACTGTTATGTCTTGTAATGTCATATTTCCTGTTTTGTTTCCACTGTCACTAACTAGTGTATATTTCTTTCCGTCTTTCTCTATTGTTTCTTTTCTGTGATCTGTATCTGTGTTGTAACTGTCATCTACATGTCCATCTATTTGTTCTTGTGCTGTTAATACTAAGTTGTTTGAATCATCTGTATCTTCATCTTTCTCTAAGTAATTTATTAATACTTTTGCTGGTTTTAATCTGTAATAATATATTACTTCTTGTGGTTTTTCCTCGTTGTATTTTTCTATTGTTCCTGTAGCATTTGCTGGTAATCTTTCTGCTACTAGTTCGTATTTTTCATTTATGTTATTTGCTTCTGCTGTTGTGTATGGGTCTCCTTCTTTTCCTTCTATTACTACATCTGGTATTTCGGTTCCATTTACGTCTGGTACTCTTGTTGTAGTTAGGCTTCCATCTGTATTCATTATATAGTGATGTACTGTTACTTTTCCATATTTATTTGTGTTTGTTACTGTCTTATCTGTAACTATGCTGTCATAGTATCTTAAATCTCCTTCTGTCTTTTCTTCTTCTGTTAATGTATATACTATTTCTTGTTTATTTTCGTCATATTTTGGTAAGTTCTCGAATATATCATTCCATTTATTTGGATTTGTGCTATCTTGTGTTGTTGTACTTCCTGCTGTTCCTGGTTTTGCTACTTCTTTTGTATATTCGCTTCCATCACTTCCATGTAGTTTGAATACTACTTTTGTTGGACGTT